>QMCD01001506.1_pt1 | contig 20830 bp, 16 predicted proteins | sample 1821841 | NCBI WGS metagenome assembly QMCD01 (sample SAMN01991225, study PRJNA193472) | Termite gut metagenome, whole genome shotgun sequencing project. | isolation source: worker | host: Macrotermes natalensis
CCAGAACGCGCTTTCATTGATTGGTCTGCGCGGTCATCAAGACAACACCCGGAAATCTAATTCGCTGTTTGTTGCTCCTACAATTCGCCGTCCGACAATAAAGCGTTTCAATAACTCATAGTTTTCCTACAAACCTGACCAGCAGGGCCGACTTGACCGCCGATTATCAGGTTTCAATAACTCATAGTTTTCCTACAAACACCCCGGGCCATTCGCGCCGAAATATGGGGAGAAAAGTTTCAATAACTCATAGTTTTCCTACAAACACAGGAAGGGGCTACTCTGACAAAAGAAGAGATTGAGTTTCAATAACTCATAGTTTTCCTACAAACGTTTTTGTCACTTTCATTCTTCCTCCTCCTCCTACTGTTTCAATAACTCATAGTTTTCCTACAAACGAAGAGTACAAACAGGCATTGACAGAGGAAAACAAGGAGTTTCAATAACTCATAGTTTTCCTACAAACAAACAGTACCACGCTTTATTTCTCGATAAACAGTAGGTTTCAATAACTCATAGTTTTCCTACAAACTTTAAAGAACATGTAGACGGCTTGGGTGGAACTTTGTTTCAATAACTCATAGTTTTCCTACAAACGGCAAACACAGAGCATCGAAGCGGTGACAGCGAGAAGTTTCAATAACTCATAGTTTTCCTACAAACGAAGCTTGCCATTACAGCAAGTTTCTTTTTAAAAAAAGTTTCAATAACTCATAGTTTTCCTACAAACGCATATATATGGAAGTTGGTGAAACGTTGCCGCTTAGTTTCAATAACTCATAGTTTTCCTACAAACCTACAACCTCAAACGACCATTTAAGGCCGTACTTGTCGTTTCAATAACTCATAGTTTTCCTACAAACAATGAAATCTGGTGACGGTAGGAATCAGGAACTTTTGTTTCAATAACTCATAGTTTTCCTACAAACCCCCTGGCGTGGATTATCCGTTAGATCAGGTACGGTGTTTCAATAACTCATAGTTTTCCTACAAACCTTGAGCAAGGTTGCAGGAGAAGGGGGCAGCGGAAGTTTCAATAACTCATAGTTTTCCTACAAACCCATCGGTGACACAACCAATACTTGGGGATTACTGAGTTTCAATAACTCATAGTTTTCCTACAAACGAATACGTGGCCCGGCAGCAGTGCCGCCAGCTGGTGCTGTTTCAATAACTCATAGTTTTCCTACAAACCTACAGCAGATTGCAGACGCGTTAACGCTGTACAAGTTTCAATAACTCATAGTTTTCCTACAAACAAGGGCCATGAAGCTGCCCGACGGCGTGATCGTCAGTTTCAATAACTCATAGTTTTCCTACAAACAACCGGAAAGGAGTCAGAAATGACAACCAAACTAAAGTTTCAATAACTCATAGTTTTCCTACAAACCTCGTTTCCGCATCCAATAGCCGATTTATGGCTGCGGTTTCAATAACTCATAGTTTTCCTACAAACCAGCCCCAAGATGATCGCTGCCAACGCAGTTTTGGGGAGTTTCAATAACTCATAGTTTTCCTACAAACTTGGACACCCGGACGCTACGCATGGCAGTTAGAAAATAGTTTCAATAACTCATAGTTTTCCTACAAACGAATCATAACAGACACAATTAAAACACCGCAGGATTGGTTTCAATAACTCATAGTTTTCCTACAAACGATTCATTCTGTATTTCACCAGATGCAATTTGAGATAGTTTCAATAACTCATAGTTTTCCTACAAACATATTGAAGCGGTACGGGTTGAAGATGGTGAACAAGGTTTCAATAACTCATAGTTTTCCTACAAACTTTGATGTTATTATGATATGGTCTTTCAAATTGTCGTTTCAATAACTCATAGTTTTCCTACAAACAATATACAGAATAACCAATTATACGTTGCTACGTTGGTTTCAATAACTCATAGTTTTCCTACAAACCTTTACAGTGCTGAACAACATGCCACTCGTGGAATAGTTTCAATAACTCATAGTTTTCCTACAAACACGGTGTATTTTAGCCGTCCACGCTCTTTGACTGCGTTTCAATAACTCATAGTTTTCCTACAAACTCATGAAAAAATGAGTGAACATATTCATTTTAATAAGTTTCAATAACTCATAGTTTTCCTACAAACAATGTCTGGATATTCTTCTTTTGACGCTGCCGCAATCTGTTTCAATAACTCATAGTTTTCCTACAAACGAACCTTGACGAAAAAGACCGGTCGAAAAAAGGTTTGTTTCAATAACTCATAGTTTTCCTACAAACCCGGTCAGCCTTGCAATATATGGCGGACAATGGGATGTTTCAATAACTCATAGTTTTCCTACAAACTACGTCCGAAGTCCGAATTTGCAAAAAGCCTTTCAGTTTCAATAACTCATAGTTTTCCTACAAACAAAAATGAGAAGGGTAAACAGAAAAGTAAAGAGTGTGGTTTCAATAACTCATAGTTTTCCTACAAACCCATACTTATGCAGAAAATATAAGGCATTTGGTTATTACCATTGCCTCAAAAATCTTTCGCTCCTAATTAAAAATAATGTCCTATCCCTAATTTTACTGACTTTTCTTCTGTACTTAACTGTCGTCGATCCCCCGGCAATAATACACTATCAATGATCGACGATATTTCAGAGAACTTCTTTCTGAACTTTTGATCAATCTTTGATTCCCTATTTCTTAACATTTTAAACTAATATTATAATCATTACAATACCCTTTATTTATTTTCCTGAATTACAATTGTAAATCCTATTTCTCATATCCGATGTAGATTTTACTCTTAGATAAGTAGGGTTTACTCTTGCATATAATTGGCAATAGGCGTATAGTCACAAGTGGTTGTCTGATCAAGTGGCGGTAATAGGAGGCCGTTATGTCCAATCTAATACCAGGTAACCACAAACATTTGACGCTTGTTGACCGTACTTACATCGAGGAATCTTTGAACGATGCCATATCATTCCGCTCTATCTCAAAATATCTCTGTAAAGATCCATCGACCATATCTGATGAAGTGTTTTAAAACAGGATCTCTAATACATGGAACCGGGGCAGTTTCAACAATCCCTACAACTTCTGCATTAACAGGTGCCGGTGCCGTAAAAAGAATGCCTGTAAGAAACTCATTCTCTGTGATACTTTTTGCCGGTCCTGCCATATCTGTAACCAAGTCTGTGACAGCTTTGAACTTGAACAGTGCCGGCGCATCATCAGGGCTCCCTTTGTCTGTAACGGGTGCGGTGAACCAAGAAACAAATGTCCTATCTCACTTAAATATGATTACAATGCCATCGCTGCCCACCGCATGTACTCTGAACGCCTAGTTTTGGCTAGGACGGGTATCTGCCTGTCTAAAAAAGAGCTTCACGCAATTGATGCGGTGGTAAAACCTCTGATCGTGCAGGGACAATCTCTATATATGATCATTGCCAGTCATCCGGAACTTAATATTTCGGTCGGGACTCTGTATAACTACATTAATCAGGGAGTGCTGCTCACCAGGAATATCGACCTGAAACGTAAAGTGAAATTCAAGCCGCGCAAAATCTATCAGACACAGATCACGAACCGGGCAGTATTTATCGGCAGGACCTATATGGACTTTAAGGAATCCCATGCCGACGAGATGGACTTTGCCCAGATGGATACCGTCAAGTCGGCCAAAGGATCGGTCAAGTGCATTCTTACATTCTATTTCCCAGAAACCGAGCTGTTTTACGCGCATCTGCTTGAGCGGTGTACTTCCGGTGCCGTAAAAGCGGTATTTAACAAGCTCCAGCAGCGCCTCGGCGATGCTTATGACTTTGCGTGCCTGTTCCCGGCCATACTGACGGACCGCGGGGTTGAGTTTGGCGATCCTGACAGTCTGGAAACCTCTCCGGAAGGGATTTCTCGTACCAGTATTTATTACTGTGACCCGATGCGTAGCAATCAGAAGGGCGGGATTGAAAATGTACATACCATGCTGCGCATGATCATCCCGAAAGGGACTGTTTTTACTGACCTGACGCAGTGGGATATCCGTAAATGCGTGGATCACGTAAACAATGCCCCAAGGAAAGCCCTAAATGGCAGTACCCCTTATTTAGAAGCTTATAAACTATATGGTTCAGAGATTATGAACGCACTGCAGCTCCGGTATATAGCTCCCGACGAAGTAGTGCTGACACCGAAGCTGCTGAAACGTTAACCAATTAAATTTACAAACCGCCACATCTCAGATAACTTTCATAAAAACCATACCGGCCTGTAGGAGTTAGTCTTGAAAACCACAATTCCCAGAGGTCTGCTGGTTGTACCCGGATTCTGGAGTTATTCATAAATTTATATCTATTTTACCACGCAATGAGCGGTAAGTGGTAAAATAATTTTGAATTTACGCCAGTTTTTCAATGCATGTAGGAGTTAGTCTTGCATACCGGGTTTAGTTTTGTAATTCACCCTTTATTTATTTTTGCCAATAATTTCATAATTTCCCCCTGCTAACCCAAATCCACCACTCACATCACATAAAATAATGATTATTAAATCCATTTCAGTACTACCACCACCCACAAATCTATATAATGGTACAGACCAATCCTTTACACCAAATCCAAGAAAGGAGCCCCCCACTGCCATGCCGCCAACCGACATCCAAAACAATTTCAGCAGCGAACTTATCAACGTGCTGGCCGGCAGTCCCCTAATGTTAGTCGCTGTCGCTTTGGCCTGCTGCTCCGGGCATCTCTGGTCCTATATCATCCTAACCTATTTCTCCAAAAAAGAACGCAAAATCCTGGAAAGCTTCTATGGCCGAATCTCCTTGGGACTGATCTGGTTTTCCTTAATATATATACCCCTGCATCTCATCCATATCAGAAAGCTGCTCTTCGATTTATCCAGCATCATCCGGATGCTACCCAATGTCATCATTGTCTCGTTAGCACTACAGGCATTATTATTCATAGTCATAAATTTCTTATCCAGAAAGGGTGGTCGTAATGGTAAATAAGCGAACCGTAATCAATGTCATTAGCGGTAAGGGCGGCACCGGAAAAACGCTTTTAACTGCCGTCATTGCAGAAATGCTGGGAAATGAGGGGGCGCGGGTCTTGGTCGTCGATCTTGACATCTTCGTTCGGGGCTTGACGGCACTGCTGTATTTTCATAAAAATGAGTCCTTGGTAGTAACCGAGAAGCACGAGATACCCGTATCATCCTTTTTCAAATATAAGGGCAGTCTGCCCAGCCACAGTTATCCCGGCAAAAAGAGCAACAGCAGCACCACCCCCAGTGCTCACCGCAAAGTCTCAATCTCCCGCTACCGTTCCTTTGATGTCCTGCCGTCGGTGGCTTACGTTAACCAGCTCCTTGACTTTCGCGACATGATGCCGTGCAGCCTCGAAGAGGCATCTCGGATCATCTCCAGCCTGCTGGAAAACATCCCCAATCATTACGACTTCATCTTTCTCGACAGCCGCGCCGGCTATGATGAGCTGATTGCCGCCTCACATGAAATCAGTGATTTTTCCATCTGCGTCGAAGAGGACGACGATATCTCCATGATTACCACCGACAACTTGATCGAACAGCTTCGCAGCGACAATAAGTCCAAGAACCTGTTCCGGCTGAAAAATAAAGTGCGTTCGGATAAACAGACCTTCAGTCCTGTATCCAACGGGATCACTTTTCTGGGAAGCATTCCATTTGACACGGATGTCTTAAATAGTTTCGGGACGAAAGGCTTCTGGGCGGATATCAACAAATCTATTTATTACGAAGCTGTCAAGAATGTCTGGAATACCTTGTCTAAAAAAATGAGTCTGGGTATCGTTCTGCAAGAACAGCGGATCAGTCCCCTCGGTAGCGGAAAATTTGAGAAAAAACTATCCCTGCTATCTATTAATAAAAGGATCTTATTTCTATATGGAAGCTTTATCAGCGGTTTCTGCCTGTTGTATTTTATTTTCCGGAACGAGACCTTATATGTCAATGGTTTCAACCCTGATATCGGAATCCTGCTCATCTCACTATCAGGTCTTCTGTTGTCTGTGTTTTCTATATTTTTGAATAATAGGAGGTAATTTTACTTTGGACGATAAAATTATACCTTAGACAAAGCCTATTGCATTGTTAGAGGTTAAGCATATAATTAATATGCAGCAGTCTTATTGTTATATGATGACACAACGTAGCGCATAATAGGAGGAAGCAGAATGAGAAAAATGAAACACAAAAAATTGGCCGCTTTGACATTGGCCGCCTTAATGGCCTTGATGCCCATGAGCGTACTGGCGGAAGAGACGTCCGTCGCCAGCGATCCCGCTGCAGCGGAGAAAGTATTGACAGAAGCTCAGATTGACCTGAAACAATTGGAGGTTGATTCCCTTACGGAAGCAGACTTACAGGAACAGACACAGGTAGCGGCACCATCGCGGTTAGAAGCAATACCACAAGCTGCTGATTTACAGGTTGCCGAACTGGGGGCCGAAAAGCCCATGACTTTTTCCAAAGCCTCGGCGCCGGCTGCCAGTGCGGATGGTATTTATTTAACCGATAGCTTTTATCTTACCGAAACAGGCGACTCTGAATTGTTTTACCCGCTCTTGCTTGAAGATGGACATGTCCTGCATGTTCAGGTAGACATGCCTGATAATGCGCAGCTGGATTACGATGTTTATCTGTTTGAGGTAGATGCCAATTTGGATCTGACGATGGTGGATTATTCGGAGTACTCCACCTATATTAATGGCACAAACGGCACCCTGTCTGAGGCGGTAGGTGCCAAAAATGCCAGCGGCGTGGCCAAAGAATATGCGGTGCTGGTGCAGTCCTACAATGGGGGAAGTATTAACCAGCCATTTACCATCCATATCGCCATCTACCCTATGTTAGATAATCTGGAAGTAGATGAAAATGCCGACTTTGCCCGCGCCATTACCATGGCAACTGATCGGAACACGCCGGTCACCTCCCGTGCAATAGATACCGTAATTGACAATGACTGGTTTATATTAGATTCCAGTGGCAGTCCGATTGACCAGGTTGAGGTAACCTTGGACAGCGTTTCCGTTGCAGCAGGCTATAAGGTGGAGGTATATACTAGATCATCAAGTAATCAAATGATACGTGTACCTATATCCAATAATAAATTTCGGATTTCAGGCGGAACCTATTATATCAGAGTAAGCTCTGCAGTTACAACGGTCACGGGACAAAATTACACCCTGAACCTTATACCGCATTATGATGCCGATCAAGTGATTATCACTGAAATCTTAGGCGGCTTTGATGTCACCTATCCCGAAGGGACCCGCTATCGCGTCGAAGATTCGGTGACAGTAAAGGGCGTAGTCGGGGGCAACGGATTTCTGCTGCCAAATGCGCAAGTGACTGTTACTGCGGAAAATGATGCTTGGACCAATCCCAGCTACCGCTACAGCACGGCTACCGTTACCACCGACAGTAACGGAGCATTCACTGCCATTGTAAATCTGGCTCCATCCTATGCAAGCAGGTCATATTATTTGTACGGAGCTATTGACTTCATACACTATTATGATATCGGCTGGCTATATGCAGAAAGCGGATCAGGCTTTGCCGGCTACTATCCGCTTTACATTTTTGCATATTCTATTTATGTCGGATGATCCTTTAGCCGTTTAAATTCATGCCTCAGTATTTCCGCCAGGGTATTCTGCAAAAGTATTCTGCAAGAGTATTCTGCAAGAGTATTCTGCAAAAGTATTCTGCAAAAGTGTTCTGCAAGAATGCTCTGCCTTCAGGATATACTGAGGCTGAATTATGACAGCAACATTAGCGGTCAAACTGCTCAAACCCGCACTCACTGACATTCTTGTCACATCTCAGCCCCTTGAAAACAGCATGGCGCAGACCGCCTTTTTTATGCCGCTCCATGTAAGTAACCGTACATACCAGTTCCGGTTCAATGTAGACAGCATGATCTTCTTTCTTATCCAGTGGCAGATCATCGTTCCTTTTTTGTGCCGTAATCTTTGCAAATTCGCTTCTGTTCATGCCGATCGTCACATGGCCCTGATAATAAAGCCGGTGCTTGTTATAGAGGCCAAGAATGATGCTGGCGGCATTCCGCTCCTCATTTTCCTTTATCATATAGCCGCATACCACGAAATCAGCGTCTTTCATATATTTTATCTTAATCCACTCTTTCGTCCGGGTATCGGGATGATAGCGGCTGTCCTTCTTCTTGGCTACGATGCCCTCAAGATTCATTTCTTTCGCCAGCTGGAAGAAGCGTACCCCTTCTCCTTCAATATACCGGGAAAGCGCCAGCCGCTCATTTTCCCGGAAAGCCTGCTCCAGAAGCTTCCTCCGCTCCGTCAGCGGCCTATCCATCACCGCCCGGCTGTCATAATAAAGGATGTCAAAAGCCGTAAAAGTGGCCGGATATTTTTTTGCCGCCAGACCGATCTTGAAGTGATCTGACATCAGGCTGCGGCGCTGGATTTCATGAAAATCCGGCATACCGTCCCTGAAGACGATCAGCTCCCCGTCCAGAATACAGCTCTTTTTTGCCTGCTTATGGATCTCCGATAGCTCCGGGCACTTGGGAAGCATCCTGACGTTCCGCTTGTTCCGGAGTTCCGTCCCGTTGCGGTCAAGATAGGCAAGGCACCGCTCCCCATCCAGTTTCAGCTCATAGATATAGTCAGGGTGATCAAAAGGCGTACCGGTTTTTCCGATCAGCATAGGCCGGATATCCTTGCTGGTAAATAAATCTGACCCCATCTACTCTCCGCTCACTTTTTTTCGACCCCGCTTGGACGGCTTCTTATTTTGTTCAATGCTTTGCTTCAAGGCATCCATCAGATCAATGATATTGCCCTTTTCTGTCCCTTCCGGCGACACGATCTCCCGTCCCGCGATCTTATCTTCCAGCAGCTGCCTGAGCTTTTGCTGGTATTCGTCATGGTACTGCTCCGGGTCAAACGGCGTGTCCATGGAATCAATCAACGTCTTGGCCATGGAAAGCTCCTGCTCCTTGATCTCCGGTTTCTGATATGACTTCGGGATCTCCTTGATCTCGTCTTCAAAATACATCGTCTGGATAATCACACCCTCCTCCCGAGGAATAACAGCCAGCAGGGTCTCGTTGCTGCCCATGACGGTCTTGCCGATGGCTATCTTCTGTTGCTCCATCAGTGCCAGCCGGAACAGTTCAAACGCCTTGTCGCCGCCTTTATCCGGTAATACATGATAGGACTTGTCATAATAGATCGGCGATATCTGGTTCAGATTGGCGAAGTGCAGGATCTGGATGGTTTTTTCCTTTTCCGTCTTGATCTTTTCAATCTCCTCATCGGTAACTGTGACATAATGGTCTTTCTCATATTCATAGCCTTTGATGATGTCGTCCTGGGTAACCTCCTTATTACAGTGGCCACATACCTTTTTATAACGGATCCGCGCATTATCTTCCTTATGGATCTGGTTAAAATGGATGTCATTATCCTGCACTGCAGTATACATGGCAACCGGAATCGACACCAGGCCAAAGGATATTGTAGTTTTCTTTGCTACAGCCATAGTAGAAATCTCCTTTCCTATAGCTATAGTATTGCAGATAACGGGGAAAATATTTCATTTCGAGAACGGGATCTTTCTGAGTGCAGGAGCACTTTCCTATAGAATAAAAAAGCGAGCAAGCTCGCTTGGAAGAACGCAAAGCATTCTTCCCGAATGATTCACTCTTGCAGGAGCACTTTCCTATAGAATAAAAACAGCGGGATCTTCCGCATATCAATGCGTAAGATCCCGCTTATTATATCTTATTTGTTAATCTCTGGCTTAAGCCAGAATTACTTAACTATTCAGGCCAGCCTGGAATTCTTCAAGCTGTAACTGAGCAGCTTCAACAACTTGATCAACGCCTACAGCTGTAAGTTCTTCCATAAATGCGTCGTACTCAGCCGGATCAAGTGCGCCTGAGCCAAGCGGAATTGCATATTTATCGATAGTTGCGATACAAGCAGCATTTTGGGTTTCAACTGATGCCGGATTGAACATACCGAAGCTTACAAGATCGGCAGATGCATTGAATGTTTTGAAGTTAACCCATTCATCAGCAGTGTCTTGCGGAGTTGCGGCTGAGGATACTCCAACCACACCATAACGCCATACACTCCAGCCACCACGGTCACCGGTATTAATTACAACACCGTCAACTAAATTATAGCTCTTGCCTTCAATACCTGCTGCTACTAAGTTGGCAATCGTTTCGTCTGATGCCATTAAGTTAAGGAAAGTTACGGCTTCAGGAGCATAATCTGTACCGGCATAAACAGCAAGACCGGATCCTTGAGCACTTTCAACCGTAGCGATCGGTTTTGACCATCCGGGAACATAAGCGATCTGAACGTCTTTTCCCTGAGCATCGCTGGCACTCCGAGCGACAGTAATTTCATTACCGGGAGCGTAGACGATGGTAGAGATGAGGAAATCGCCATCAGTACGGCGGTTAGCTACAGATGATGATGATACTTCACCAACAAGGCCTTGATCAGGATCAACGAAGCCAGCTTCGTAATATCCGCGCATGGTTGCGATGAAATCCTGATAGGTGGAGCTTTGGTAACGGTTGATGATACTTACATCCGTTCCACCGGGATTCGCATTGTCAAACTGAACGCCCAGCGGTCCGATGGTGTTGTTGATATAGATAATGTGGTTAACGGTACGGTCTAAAACTTCTGCTTCGATGTTAAGGGGATATTTGCCAGTAGCATCAGCATAAGCCTGTAACAACGGTTCCCAAGAAGCCAGGTCATCAGCATTAAAATCAGCCAGAGTAAAACCAAGTTCTTCTAAAGCAGTAACGTTGACATAATAGCCAAGCTGTGATACAGAATCCTTCTCAATGATATATCCGTAGATACCGGTACCCTGATCGCCAGGAACAGTAGCTGCTTCAATAATCAAAGGATTCGTATTGCCGTAAAGAGCCGGGCCGTATTGCTCAAGAAGGTTGTTCTCCGGGTCATCCAGACGCAGATACTGTCCGCCCTGTGCTCCGGTAAGGTAATTGACAGCTCCTGACCATGCGTGAGCCGGGATGATGTCAGGTGCATTGTTGGTCTGAAGGGCAAGATTCAGGTCATCCCAAGCCCAGGCTACGCCTGAAAAAGAGAAATTAACCTTGAACTCATAGTTCAGTTCAGCAAGGCGGGCATTCACTGCATCAGCAACTTCCGTGACGGTATCAGGATTGATTTCGCCATTAGGCATAAACATAACTTCCAGAGTCACATCTCCGCTGTAACCTCCTGCAGTTGCATCCGCTGTCGGTTCTTCTGCTGCCGGTTCTTGTTCCGCTGGGGCTTCTTCCTCTGCAGCGGGGGTGGTGACTTCGGGCTCTGTCGCTGTTTCATTGCCGCCACAAGCAGCCAATGTAAAGCACAGTACAAAAGCCAGTACTAATGATAGAACTTTTTTCATAACTTACCTCCTGTTATATGATTTATTTTGTAAAACGGCTTTCGCCGATATTACCCGGTCTCTCTGTAATTTCCAGAAAACAACCCATATTAAAAAGCATTATATAATATTTTATTCATAAATACAAGCAATATTTGTAATTATTGGAAAATAAAATCTGAAATCTGCTTCCGATCCAGTAATTATCATCCTTTGACCGATCCCACCGTAAGTCCCGCTACAATATATCTCTGGAAGAACGGGTATGCAAAAGCGATCGGGATGACGATCAGCACACACAATGCCATACGGAGACTCTGGGTCGGCATATTACTGATATCCGCTCCGGGCATCCCCGACATAATCGCCAGGTTCCTCGCATTCTGTTGCATCTTAACCAGCAGATACTGTAACGGAACCAATGCGTCTTTCGTAATATATAGCTGTGGTATGAACCATTCATTCCAATAAGCAAGCATATTCATCAGGGCGATCGTGGCAAGGCCCGGCTTGGAAATAGGAACTACGATCCTGAAGAGCGTGAGCCATTCGCCGGCACCGTCTACCCTGGCCGCTTCCAGGATGTCGAAAGGGACACTGGACTGGAAAAAGCTTCGCATGACAATGATGTTAAAGGGATTAACCAGCAAAGGGATAATCAAGGCCCAGTAATTGTCCTGCAGACCCAGAATGTTCTTGCAGACAACTACCGTAGGAGCAAGGCCGCCGCCGAAAAGCATCGTGAAGAAGCTGACAAAAGTAAACAGCCTGCGGAATTTGTAATCCGGCCTGAAGAGGGCATAGGAATACAGGGCACAGATGAATGTAGCCGCTACCGTACCGATCACGGTAACAAATACACTATTAAACAAGGAACGCCATAACTGTTCACCGACTCTGAATACTGACTGGTAACCTTCAAGAGACCATTCCTGAGGGAAAAATGAATATCCGCTTTGCAGGATGCTGTCTTCGCTTGTGAAGGAAATAATCACGACAAATATAAAGGGGATGATACACATCAAAGCAAATCCGCCGATCAAAATATGTATCAGCGTCTGACCCAGCGGGCCGACACTTGTCAGTCGGCTTTTTTCTGAAATCTTCTTAGTTCTACTCATATCCACGCCTCCTTAAAATAAAGCACTCTCATTATCAATCCTACGAACGAAGGTATTGGCCATCATGATACAGATAAATCCGATCAGGTTCTGCAAAAAGCTGACTGCCGTCGACTGTCCCATATTCACCGTGGTTGAGATGATCCGGTAAACGTAGGTATCCACCACCTCAGTAACATTGGGCACCGAACCCTGGCCGCCTTCCTGTGGCAAAGCCCAGAACTGGCCGAAATCAGAATTGAATATACGACCGATATTCATAATGAATAATATGATGATAATCGTGCGCAGATGCGGCAACGTAACATGCAGAACTTGTTTCCATTTGCTGGCGCCGTCGATGCTGGCTGCTTCATACAGCGTCGAGTCGATACCGGCAATGGCTGCCGTATAGATAATACAGGAATACCCGGTCAGCTTCCATATATTGGAAAATACCATGATAAACGGCCAAGGCTTCGTATCTTGATAGAAGTTACTGATACCGAACCAAGACGGGTCAATCAGTCCGTGCTTAGCATCAATAAAGGCGAACAGAAAATAACTGACTACGACCCAGGAAATAAAATATGGGAAAAACATAAAAGTCTGATAGGTCTTGGCGGCAAAACGATTCGAGATCTCATTGATCAGGATCGCGAAGGTAACCGCAATCACCATCCCCAGGATGATAAAAGTGAGATTGTAAAGCAAGGTGTTCCTGATAAACTTGCCGGTCATGGGATTGCCAAATAAGAAATCGAAATTCTTAATCCCCGTCCATTCCCGGCTGAGAATGTCACCTATGTAGCCGCCGTCTTTAATAGCACTCGGCTTGGGCATCTTATAATCCTTAAACGCCAGGATAATGCCAAACATAGGAAGATAGCGGATCAGCAAAAGCCAGATCGCTCCGGGCAGTACCATAAGTGTAAGTGCCAACGTCTTCTTTTGCGTCATAAACTTGTAGGCTAAGGTACCTGGTTTATTCTTATTCATTCAATAACGTCCCTCCTCTTTGTTCACTATTTTCATCAGTAAAACAAAGCGCTGTACAAATTAACGAATAATTACACTTCATTTTTGATGTCTATGAACATTTTACACAATTATATCCATTAAGTCAAGTAACATTCGCACAAAATTGCTAAAAATTGATATCCCATAAAGTAAAAAAGCGCCTGCGAACAGACTCTCGGGGTTGCCGGGACTTATTTGATCTTTTTTTGATTCTTATTTGATCTTTTATTAGATCCAATGAGCGTGCGGGGGTTCGAACCCCGGACAACTTGATTAAAAGTCAAGTGCTCTACCGACTGAGCTACACGCCCTCATTGCGATGATAATTTCTATGAAATCTCAATGAAATCTCTATGAAATTTTATGAAAACAGATTATATCCTCTGTCTATGACAATATTCCGTCATAATAAATATTATCAGGAAAAACTGGGCTAGCTGGATTTGAACCAGCGACTGCAGGAGTCAAAGTCCTGTGCCTTACCGCTTGGCGATAGCCCATTATTGCACCAAGCCTGCCCATAACCCCCCCTGGCTAAGGGTGGATAGAGGGGCTCGAACCCTCGGTCTCCAGAACCACAATCTGGCGCGCTAACCAACTGCGCCATACCCACCATAATTACGGCAAATGCCGGCCTTTCATCAATGTTCCAATGTGCTCGAAGGGATTCGAACCCCCGACCCACGGCTTAGAAGGCCGTTGCTCTATCCTGCTGAGCTACGAACACATGTCCGCAAATGCTGCTGATGCTTACACATATTGCAAGCGGGTGATGGGAATCGAACCCACGTGTCTAGCTTGGAAGGCTAGTGTTCTACCATTGAACTACACCCGCAGTTAACTGACATCTCCGTCATCATCGGGGTGACAGGATTCGAACCTGCGACCTCCTGGTCCCAAACCAGGCGCTCTAGCCAAGCTGAGCCACACCCCGTTTCCTATCCTGTCATGTTTTTACAATGCGTTTTTGCAACGCAAAAATTATTATATAATAAGGAATCGAACCTGTCAATAAATTTCACAAAATTATTATATGTAAGATCAGCAAACGTTACTGTTCAGGCCTAACCGCGAGGTGTTTTGCGGGATTTTGCGCAAAATAGCGCAAAACACCTCGCGGTTGATCTGAGCGGTAACGGCAAACAACGTTCTGCATTCCCAGGCCTGGCGTTTGAGGCTATAGATAATTTAGCGTAAAATGTGCCTTCTGTTTCCCGTCTATCTCCATAATAATATAAGAAGGCTTCCGTCCGTCCTGCCGGGGATAGGTAAGGCTTCCCGGATTGATCGCAGTTATATTTTGCCCGATGTCGATGACCGGCCTGTGGGTATGCCCGTACATCACAATATCCGCGCCGCGGGAAATCGCCTCCCGTTTGATCGAGCCGTTTTCTACCGTTACATAATAATTATGTCCGTGCGTCAGCCATACTTTATAAGGGCCTATCATAAAATTCTTTTCCCGGGGCAGCTCCGAGAAATAGTCATTATTTCCCAGGACGATTTCTACCGGGCAGGCGGCCTTCTTTTCAATAATGTACTCGCTGCCTTCGACATCACCGCAATGAATCACCATATCGACAGGAGCTACTTTATCTATTACCCGGAAATAATTTTCATTCTGGCGGTGGGTATCGCTTACAATCAGTATTTTCAACTTTTCACCCTTATAAGTAACTTTCCAGTTGTTTTTTTATGGCGCGGAGCGCCTTTCCCCTGTGACTTATTTTGTTCTTCTCTTGCGCCGGCAGTTCTGAAGAAGTCTGGCCGTAGTCCGGCAAAAAGAAGATCGGATCATAGCCGAAACCGTTCGTGCCCTTTGCTTCATAGGCAATACGCCCTTCCATACACTCCCGGACGGTAATCAATTGACCGTCCGGCAGTACCGCCGCCATGGCACAGACGAATCTGGCCGTTCTCTGCTCATCAGGCACCCCTGCGAGCCGGTCGATCAGGTTCTGGTTTTTAATATGGTAAGAAGTTCCTTCTCCCATATAACGTGACGAATAGATGCCCGGCTCTTTATTCAGATAATCGATCTCCAGGCCGGAATCATCCGCCAGGACTATCGTCTCCGACATTGCTGACGCTGCTGTCGGTTCTGCTGATGACTTAGCTGCCACTGCCGCTGCTACCGCCTGGGCCTTAATCGCGGCATTTTCCAAAAATGTCGTCCCGTTCTCTTCAATGTCCAGGTCGATGCCGGCATCCTTCATAGATATTGCTTTTACATCAAACTCGCGTAAGATATCTTCAATCTCCCGCAGTTTATTCCTGTTGGCAGTTGCAAATATGATCTGCATGACTTCTGGCTTCCTTCCGATAACCTACTCCTGGCCGGCATAGATATTTATAATTGCTTGATAGATGCCGGTGGCTATCTTGTCGATGTAATCTTCTTTTTGCAGCAAAATGGCTTCCTGGGCATTGGTCAGATACCCGACCTTTATCGCTGCCGCCGGAACCGTTGCTTCTCGTATCACATAATCCTCATCTGTTGCCGCCATCAGACCCACGGCTTTGCCTTTTATGAGGGATACCACTTCTTTTTCCAGGATATCGGCCAGTTCTATGCTGCCGAAGAGAGGAATAAAGAAATGCTCATTATAAACAGCGGTGGTTCCGCGTACCATGCTGTCTTCGTCCGCATTGGCTTCGATCCGGATCAGCATGTCGGCTTTGGTATGATTGGCGATATTCACCCGCTGCTCTTCCGTCGGATTATTGTCATCCATCCGGGTATAATATACTTTAATATCGGTTTCGTCCAGTTTTTCCTTTAGCTTTTCGGCTATGGCAAGGGTGATTTCTTTTTCTTTCAGGCCGCCACTTTCATGTCCCGTCATGGTGCCGCCAAAGGCCGGATCTATTACGACAATCTTGTCATATATTTCCCGCGGAGCGATAAACTCAAGGTACAGCACGTTATTTTCTAATATACTGCGGCATTCGTAAATATTATTTAACGAAAACTTTAATATCGTCCCGGACGTTGCCTGTTCATAGATGCCTCCGGTAATATGCTGGCGATTCCCGGAAATAGCCGCCGTTTTATAAAAATCCCCGTCACTGCCGCTTAAGGCAATCCACATTTCATTGTCCATATAATGATTTTCAATCGTTACGGCATCGGCTGCCGTTCCGCTTGGCAAGGGGATGCACAAATAATTGGTGTCGGCTGAACCCAGCTCAAAGGTCAGGGAATTATCCTCCCCGGCGACGGCAAGCTCCTTGCCGGTGCTATAGTCCGACTCGCTATATCCGACATCCCCTTGGGCATATTGCTGCACTTCAATCTGCTCAACATCCTCTGTGGCAGCCGCCCGGCCGCCGGCCAGATAAAAAACCGTACCTAGGGCCGCCGCGGAAAAAAGCGTGCTGTATATCGCGGTTTTCTTCATTAAACTCAAAGCCATTATTATCTCCTAAAAGCTGGTAATCCGCGATTTCCGCGGCGGCGGCTTGGGGCCGGGAAACTGGTAAAAATAGGTCTTCAGCATCCCGTTATAGATCTTCCGGTTCTTCGCCGCTTTCAGTTTCATATCCCGTTCCGCCTGCTCATAGGCGGTAATCACATAAAGCGACCACGAATCCAGCTCCCGGAAACGCTTTCCCAGCGCTCCGTACACCGCGGGCAGGGCCGCTTTTTCTTCCATCCGTTCGCCATAAGGCGGATTGGTAATCACAAAGCCGTATTTCTTGGCATGACTCAGCTCAGACACGTTCCTTTTTTGAAAATGAATCAGCTTATCCACGCCGGCAAGGCGGGCATTCTCCCTGGCGGCCGCTACCATTTTTTCATCCGTGTCATAGCCCTGGATGTCGCCGGCAGAAGTTATGTCAACCAATTCCTGTGCTTCCTCTACGGCATCGTACCACTGCTGCTTTTTAATCAGATGGGGCCAGCTCTCCGCAGTAAAAGAACGCTGGGCGCCCGGTGCCATTCCCGCCGCCATCATCGCCGCTTCAATGGGGAACGTCCCGCTGCCGCAAAAGGGATCCACCAGAATCCGGTCATGCTGCCAAGGTGTCATCATGATCAATGCCGCCGCCAGGTTCTCAGCAATCGGGGCTTTGGCCGTGAGCTTCCGGTAACCGCGTTTGTGCAGGGATTCCCCGGTTGTGTCCAGGGCTACGGTCACTTCATCCTTCATCAGAAAAACCCTGACCGGATAGGAATCGCCATCTTCTTGAAACCACTCGGTATGGTAATGCGTTTTAAGGCGTTCGACCATGGCTTTTTTCATAATAGACTGAATATCCGACGGGCTGAACAGCTTGCTTTTGATACTGGCGGCTTTCGTCACCCAGAACCTCCCGTCGGCAGGTATGAATTCCTCCCACGGAATAGATCTGGTGCCCTGAAAAAGCTCTTCGAAACTTTCTGCATGAAAGCAACCTGCCTTGATCAGGACGCGTTCTCCCGTCCGTAAAAATATATTGGCCCGGCAGATGGCTTCTTCATCCCCCAAAAAGGTGATTCTGCCATCCTCCACGCAGGTAACGTCATAGCCTAAGTCCGTAATTTCTCTTTTCAGTACCGTCTCCAGGCCAAAATGACAGGGTACTATCAGTTCATATCTCTTCACGCCGGCTCCATTGTGCATCATATGTAATATATGCATCATATATAATATATGTATTATAGCTTTATTCCCTTGGTAATACAAGCGTATTTTTAAGCTGAATTATATTCGCTGTAAGCTGTTTGTTACAGTTTACTCCCTAATGTCGTGTTAATTGAAAAGAGAGGGGGGAGGCTCGGGGGCCGGAGGGCTGGACGGTCGGATTTCTCTCTGGACGCGGCGTTTATAGCACTCCGAGGAACCCAGAGCATTAAATTACATTAAATTACATTAAAAGAAGCACCCTTGCAGGTGCCTCTTCTCTTGATTCATTCTAGTCATTCTTGTTAGTCAGTTTTGATCCGCTTGATCCATTCTAGTAATCACTGTTGCTGCTCTTCTTGTTGCTGCTGGAGTTGGAACTTGAGCTGTTGGAGCTTGAGCTGTTGGAGCTTGAGTTATTGTAGTTGGAACTGTTCTTCTGTTTCTCCTGATTTTTGTTTTCGCTGTTTTGACTATAATCGTTTTTAGACATTGTGTATTCCTCCTAAATTAGGTTTTAGTTACATTTGTAGTATTACACCTTTTATAGGAATTATACATAAAAATATTTATGTTTTTTAAAAAACATTTAAACTACAATTTCTGGAAGAATTGCACATATTTTATAAATAAAAGGTGCAATACTTTGGTGTTTTGGTATATTGCTTTTTGTTAAATTATGTAATATAATGATACTTGTAAATAGAGATACCCCTTCATCTTCTCTATTTACGGACCCTTATATTAATTATTTATACTCCCCTCGTAAAGCCTGTCAGCCCCTCTGGCAGGCTTTACACTTTTAAATATTGACTATAACATTCTGTTTTATCTATCCCGACCACCGCAAATGCTGAAACTTGTTACATTATCACAATAAATGATCACAAAATGTGCTCTGTTTATCCGTTGTGCTAGTTAACCCGCAACGTATGGATCAGTTCTTCGAAGCAGACGCCATCGGTCTTGGGAATATCCATTTCAATGGATTTGAGGATGGCTTTTTTAACAAAATCGGAAGCCTTTCTTACCGAGCGTTCAAAACTGATCCCGTTAACTGCGTCAGCGGCAATAATGGCAGCAAATACATCCCCCGTGCCGAAACGCTCGGTACCGGCTTTGTGGGTACGCAACAGGCGCGGGGGCTTATCTTTTTGATAGACATAATTTGCTATGAAACTTCCTTGTACGATGCCGGTGATCACGATTTTTTCCGGGCCTATGCTGCAGAGTTTTTCCGCCATACTCAGCAGTTCTTTCTTTTTCCAGCCCTTTTCTTTATACGACACATCTGTCAGTTTGCAGCATTCGGTAACATTGGGAGTTATAATATCCGCCAAGGACACCAGCCGGCGCATTTCCGTGCACATTTCTTCGGTATAGGTGGCATATAACTTGCCATGATCTCCCATAATCGGATCCACGATCACTTTCGTCCGCCTGGTACGGAAGCGGGTTATGAATTCTTCCACCATGGCAATCTGATCGACGGAACCCAAAAACCCGCTCATGATTCCTTCAAATTTCAGGTGCAGCTTTTTCCAGTTTTCCATATAATCCGGGATCAGGCCAGTACAGTCAAAAAAGCTATAATGGGAATAACCGGTATGATTGGACAAGATGGAAGTTGGCAGCGGGCAGCACTGTATTTTCATATGGGAAATAATAGGCAGGGAAACGGTAAGCGCACATCTGCCGAACCCGGTCAGGTCATTAATCGCTGCTATTTTCTTTTGTGTGTTGTGCGACATGTCTGCTCCATTCATTTTCGTGCTGGCCGGTCAGTCGGCCCCAACGTTTTCTCGGAAATTATATCATAGATTTATGTTATTGTACAATTCCATTTGCCAGATAGTCCGCCATTTCTTCGGCACCATTTCTAATAAGGTCAAAGGCCGCTATGTCTGCCGTATAATCGTCGGCAATGCGGGCATCGATTTCCTTGGCGGTGGTATTCAGGTGCTGCTCAAACATATTCTGCAGTTCCTGTCTGTCATAATTGGGATTCATGGTGTAGAGCGCTTCTGCTATGGCGGCGGCATTTTCATGCCACTGACTGTTCAGGTTCCTTGCCTCATCCAGCTTATTGTCACGTAGTGCCACGATCATATCAGAACCGATCCGCAGATGCTCGGTAAGTAAATTGGCTATTCCTGCCGCTGATTCTTCAGAGAAATAGGGCAGAAAAATATTGGCTATATCTTGAGGATTCTGCATCAGCCTGGTTCGTACCGCACTCAGATCGTCCAGATTTTCTGTCAGGCTGATCAGAAGCATCCGCATCCACCAGACATGTTCAGACCAAGCCCGCCGCATATCGTCAAGAAGCTGATTCGTTACCGGCGGCCCGTAGCCGTCATCCTCGGGCGGGATGTATTCTATGAAAGGATATTCGTAATATGCGACATAATAGTCGCCTTCCTGAGAACCACAGCTCTGATCACAAGGATCATACTGGTACCCGTTCATTGACCCGCCAAAATAAGCCGGATTTGTCGACATCCAGTCGAAAGCCGATTGGTTATTCATGGAACCTGACGTCGATTGGCTCGTCATCATCCGGTTGATCTGGCTGGACATAGGCTGGCCAGGGCGCGGCTGGTTCGGCTGCGGCTTATTCGGCATCGGCTGGCCGGGGCGCGGCTGGTTCGGCACCACCGGCTGATTCGGCATCG
>QMCD01000827.1_pt1 | contig 20815 bp, 5 predicted proteins | sample 1821841 | NCBI WGS metagenome assembly QMCD01 (sample SAMN01991225, study PRJNA193472) | Termite gut metagenome, whole genome shotgun sequencing project. | isolation source: worker | host: Macrotermes natalensis
TAATGACCCGGTGGTAGCCACCCGCGTATTGGAATACGGTGCGCATAAAATCGGCTACCTCTGCTACACGGACTATGTCGAAAGGTCGGAGAGCCGGCTGACGGAAGTGTTTACCGGATTCAAGGAAGCCGGGGTAACCGACGTAGTGCTCGATCTACGGTATAACGGCGGCGGAATGAGTACGACAAGCCTTTTTCTGAGCAGCATTTTGGCGCCCGCTTCGGTATTGAACACGAAAACCTTATTCTTGTCCGAGTCATGGAACGCCGAGTATAACCAGTATTTTGCCTCGCAAGGCATTGATAGAAACGAGTACTTTAAACAAGACGTTCCAGTGAACATGAACCTCAACCGGCTTTACATCCTGACCACCGGAAATACGGCTTCCGTAACGGTAAAACCGGCAAAAACTACGACCTACACAGTAAAGGTAACAGACGTCAATACCCAGCAAACCGGCAGTGCAACGATTGTGGTAACAGTAAAGCCGGCAGCAGAATGCGAACCTCCTGTTATATCCGACCCCGGCGATAAAAGTTGTGAAAACTGCACTCTGTTACCCGGTTCCGGCACAAATATCAGTATAGGTATGACGTACTGTATTTTTGATCCTGGTACTTACTCCGTGAATTTGAATGGAGGCACGCTGATTGTTTGCGGCGCCGGAAATTTCATCCTGGAAGGAAATTACAACGAAGGATTTATTTACATAAATTCGCGCGCAACGGTTACATTGGAAGTAGATCAGGTAAATACAACAATTGTAAATAGAGGAACGCTGATTATACCAAATTCCGTAACAGTAACCGGAAGCGGAAATATTTTAAATACTGGTAATTTTAATGTAAACGGGCAATTGCAAGTAGAGGGCGGATTTACCAACATGAATCAGACAGATGTCGCCGGAGACCTTTATTTGAATGACGGTGCAAAAGTAATTTTATCAACCGGATCTATTGTGAATGTACAGGGTACATCAACCATTGATGAAGAAATAAGAGGCAATGGCGGCTGTCTTCACTCAACCGGACAGGTTAAGGGACGGGATTATGTCGTTAACAATCAGGGAAAGATCACGCCGGAAAGCGACCTTGTATTTATTTGTGCTCAAAACGGCTTTGACAACACGTTTATCACATTAGATGCGCAAGGTAACGGCAAATCGGGCGGCGCTATTTTGCAAAGCGGTTGCTCCGACTGTTCTGCATTGATGGAACAATATGGTCCGAAACCGGCTTGCTGTAATCAAATGTTACGGATAAAAGTAGCCGCTTACCCAAATTCCGGATGCGGAAGCGGAGGCAATAACGGAAAATTGATTTTTGAACAAAGGGAAGTTACTTGTAAAATCAATGAATCCGAACCCAATCCGGCTTGTAAAGTTACCTGGAAAAATGCCTATAATGAATCGCTTGGAACCGGTTTTGAATTAAATAATCTACCGGCGGGTACTTATTACGCTGAGATTGAATGTGGAAAATGTTCGGGAATAGAAAAAATTCTATTGGAAAACAAGCCTGATAACACCGGAACAATCACAGGCTTATTGGCAACCTATTACAAGAATAGCGATGATGCATGTAAATTTCCAAACGAAAATATCGTTCCACCGTGCTCACAAGTATGGGAAGTTATGGATTTTGATTGGATTCAAGCGCCTTTGAACATCAATGATCTCTACTCTATCCGCTGGACGGGATACATAAAAGCGCCGTGTACAGGCAATTATACATTCTATAAAACATCGGAACTTTCCGGACGGCTTTATATAAATCAACAATCTGTTATAAATGAAAGCGGAAGCGAAGGAACAATTGCATTGGAAGCAGGAAAATCGTATCCGGTTATTTACGAGCTGATAGATTTTTCAAATAATAAGAAACTCAAATTAGAATGGAAAGCGCCTTGCGAAAGCTCTATACGGGAAGTAATACCTTCGTGCGTGTTAACGCCCGGTAAGCTCAATGGAGCAATTCCTGCAGGCTGTGTTGCCGACGACATAAAACCTCAAAAAAATTCACCGTGTGACGGACCGGCGCCGGATTGCGAAACTCCGGTCTCCTTACAGTTACCCAAGCAGGTAGATATTTGCCAAAACAGCACCCGGAATGTAGAACTGAATGCAATTGCCAATGGAGCTGCCACTTATAAATGGTCAACCGGAGCGACTACTTCTTCAATAGAAGCGCCTGCAAAGCCAGCCACATATACCGTAACCGTAACATCGTGGTGTGGCAAGTCGGTAACTAATAGCGTTTCTGTTCGCGTGGCAGATGATGTTCAGGCAGGAATCTCGCCAAAAGAAGGAGAACCCGTATATGCGTGTAGCGGAGAATCTATTCCGTTGAAAGCAACGGGAGGAGTTTCTTACCGTTGGTCGCCGGCTGACTATTTGGATAATCCGGACATCGCAAATCCGACAGCTACGCCGCAAAGCTCAACAACATATACGGTGGCTATTACCACGCAAGGCGGCTGTGTGATTCGCAAGCAAGTGCGGATAGAAATAGCAAAACCATTTGAATTAACAGTAAATCAGGCGGAAATTAGCGATTGTGGAGGTGCAAGCATACCGCTGAATGTTTCTGGCGCCGATAGCTACCAGTGGCACCCCAAAGACAAGGTGAGTTGTGCCGATTGCGCCGACACCTGGTATTCAATTTCCGGAAATGACATACTGTATGTGTACGGGCAAAAAGGCAACTGTGTGGCTGAAAAGCAAATACCGGTTCGTCAAATACCGGATGAAATACAATTCGGTTTTACACAAGCCGGCTGCACCGTAAATTTTACAGCCGAAGCCGATACGCAGGAGTTTAAAGAATTTACATGGAAATTCGGAGACAATACCACCCGGAAAATCACCAACCGGCAGACTTCTTACGAGTATCCGGGTCCCGGATTGTATCACGTGTGTTTAGAATCCCAAAACAGTTGCGGTGAAAAAGCGTACACCTGCCAATATATAAAGATAACAGACGAATGTCCTTGCAAAGACAATTCCCCGTGTAATTAATCACCCTGAAATAGAAAAAAAGTAACACAAACAATATAAACGTTATGATTGCAAAAATCCGAAACAGTTATTTTACTAAAATACTATCAATCGTGTTAATGGTACAGATGTTATTGCCGGCACAGGCGCTGGCAATAACCGGCGGACCTACACAACCGGAATTTACCACCTTTACCCCTGTGGGTGTAAGCGATATGGTTGATTTATTCAGCGGCGACTTTCAATACAATATCCCGCTGTTGGATGTGGAAGGCTATCCAGTCAATCTGAGCTACAGTTCGGGAGTCGGAATGGAAGACGAAGCCGGTTGTGTAGGCTTGGGCTGGACGCTCAATGCAGCCGGCGTAATCAACCGATCGGTACGCGGCATCCCCGATGACTTTAACGGCGAAGATAAAATAACAACAACTACCAATATCAAGCCCAATATGACTGCCGGAGTTAGCCTTATTGTTCCCGTGGAAATACTGGGAAAAGAATTACCTGTAAATGCTAACGTAGGTGTTTCTTACAATAGTTACACAGGTCCGGGTTACGACATTGGCGTAAGCGCTTCTCCATCTCTTGCAAGCGGGAGAGTATTAAGTTTAGCGGGTGAAATCGGATTAGGATTATCTTCTGAGAATGGACTTTCTACCTCTATTGGCTTAACCGCTTCTTTAAAAGGAATGAAAAACCAGGAAAATGAAGCTTTTGGCAGCAGTTTTAGTTATGGAAGATCATCTAATTCCCGTTCCGGAGTACGCCAAAGAACTATCGGAGTTTCAGCACAGAGTTCCTTTTTTCATCAACAAAAAATTAATAACCTGCTTGGGCGGTTGACCAGTGCTTCTGTAACTATTCCGGTAGGTTTAACAACGTATATACCGCAAGAAACCCAGTCTATGAATGCTTTTGCCATATCGGGTAACTTGGGACTCGGCGGAGAACTTTTCTGGACAAACCTCAAAGGCAAAATAGCAGGATATATAAACTGTCAATCATTGGCAAATCCTGTGAATGAATCGCCTGCGTATGGCTATATATATTCAGCCGAAGGAGCTGAAAACAAATATGCCATGCACGATTTAAACCGCGAAAAAGATGGTATATATAATAAAAATATTCCGGCTATAGCTATGACTCAGATGACTTATGATATATATTCTGCATCGGGGCAGGGGATGAGCGGAATGTTTCGTCCTTTCCGCGATGTAGGCTCGGTGTACGACCCCTACACATACAGCAGTTCAAGCGCTACCTCTATAGGAGGCGATTTAGGAGCCGGAGGATGGGTTAAAGCCGGTATTAATTTCAGCCAGGATTTTTCAAAATCCTCTTACGGAAAATGGAGAGATGGAGCTGAAGTTTTAGATAATCTGCGGTTTAAAAAAGAAAAAACAGGGCATCCGGCATACGAGCAGGTGTATTTTAAAAGAGCGGGAGAATTTACGACCATAAACCAGACATACTATGATGCCATACATGGAACAGACCCTGTGCGTATTCAGATTTCCGAAGGAAAAAACGGAGGAGTAATGAATCCCTTGTTTGAACTGGGAAACAACTTCCCGGGAAAATCTGTTTCGATAGGCGCGAAAGGTAATTTTACCCGTTCTTCCCGGGAAAAAAGAACGCAGGTATTTTCGTATTTAACAGCGGCAGAAGCCGATAACCTGGGGGTTGAAAAACAGCTGGTTATTTATAAACCATATACCGGAAACACAGGAGAAAAGACGATATACTCGACACTGCCGCGCGTTTATGGAAACCGGAAAGGGCACCATATATCCGAAATTACTGTTACTCAGCCCGATGGAGCAAGATATGTGTATGGTAGTCAAACTTACAATACGGAACAGCAGGAAGTTACGTTTAACCTGAATAAAAACAATTCAAAAAATAAGAAAAGCGGCTTATCAACATATAATCCCAATGATGCTTCTACTAAAAACAGGAATGGCATAGACCATTACTATAATTGCAATAGAACGCCGGCTTATGCCAATGCCTATCAGTTAACCGCTATTCTTTCAACTGATTATATTGATGTTGACGGCGATGGTCCTTCGCCGGAAGACTTGGGGAATTACACAAAATTTAATTATACCCAACAGGAAAATCTTTACAGTTGGCGCAATCCGTATGATTCGAAATATGTTAATTTTCAAGAGGGTTTGAAGTTTAAGACAAGTGATGATAAGGGGACTTATCTTTACGGGAGAAAAGAGATAAAATACTTACACTCCATTGAAACTAAAAATTATATTGCCGAATTTTATTATTCCGGTAGAGACGATGCGTATGATGCTAAAGAAAAAGATATAACCGGAGGTAGAGGCTCTAATACGCTTTGGAAACTGGATTATATAAAACTGTATAACAGGCAGGACAGGGAAAATAGAAAAGAGAACGCGCATTGTATAAAAACCGTCCATTTTAAATATGGCTATACATTATGTAAAAAGCTCCCATCATCAAAGAATACAGGTTCGAAAGATGACCAGTCCGGTAAATTAACTTTGGAAAAAGTGTGGTTTACCTATGGTAATTCACAAAAAGGAAGTTTTAGTCCCTATCAGTTTTTTTATGAAGGAGCTAATCCTGATTACGAAACACAGACACAAGACCGGTGGGGAAGTTATAAGCCGAACCCTGCAAGTGAACCATTCAATATAGACGCTCCTTACTCTGAGCAAAATAAAGCAACAGCAGATAGAAATGCATCTGCATGGCATTTAACCCAAATCGTGTTGCCGTCGGGCGGAGAAATCAATGTACAGTATGAAGCCGATGATTATGCCTTTGTTCAAAACAAGCGGGCTGCATCTATGGTTAAAATTCTCGGCTTTGCCAAAGATAAGCACGCAACAGCTACAAGTCAACTTGAACCGGAATTATATAATCTTCTTAATGATTACAATTATGTTTATTTTGATGCAACAGGTGCAACGCCGCAAAACTTCGAACGCAAATATTTTGGCGAAGGAGAAGACCGTATTAAAGAATTGTTTTACAAATGTTTCGTAGGCTTGTCTGGAAGGGGGAAAGATTCTGAATATGTAAGCGGCTATGTTAATATCGAAAATGCAGAAATCGGATTGAACGGTAATTTAGGGTGGATTGAACTGCCCAAAGTAAGCCTGGAAGATTCGCGAAACACCAAAATTAACCCTATTGCCAAAACAGCCATGCAATTTGTGCGTGTCAGTTCTCCCGACTTGTATCACGGAGGCAATAATGACAACGTTGCAAACAACCTTCTCGAAAGTACACTGACAGGCGAAGCTATCCTTCGAAAATTAGCCGGTAATATACAGGATATTGCTGTCGGCAGTAAAAATATGTATATGGGTATGAAAAGCCGGAATTTTGGACGCCATGTGGAATGTGGGAAATCGTATTTGCGATTGCTGGAGCCCGGAGGACAAAAGACGGGAGGCGGTTCGCGAGTAAAAGAATTGTCAATTAATGACCGCTGGGGAAGAATGCGTGACGGCGACAGGGAAACAGACAGGGATTTCAGTTACGGACAGGTTTATAGCTATACTGCCGAAGACCCTTCTGGCATTGGTAAAGATGGCGTAATCAGTAGCGGAGTTGCCAGCTATGAACCATTTGTAGGCAGCGAGGAAAATCCTTTTAAACAGCCTAAGTCATATATTGACCCTTATAAACGGGCTCCCGATAATCGTTTTTACCAAGAAACTCCTTACGGCGAAATGTTTTTCCCAAGCCCTTCGGTGGGATACAGCAAAGTAACGGTAAAAAATACTAAACACAATGATGTTAAACGAACAGCCGCCGGACATACCGTGAATGAATTTTATACGGCAAAAGACTTTCCCGTTATTGTAAAAGACCCATATCTCGGTACCGGACCTTTGCATAAAGAACAACCAAAACTTTCCCATATATTGAAAATAAATGTACGGGATGTTATGACCGTGAGTCAAAGTTATGCAATAGAATTGAACGATATGCACGGCAAACCGAAAGCGACGAAGGTATATGCCGAAAATAACGACCTTATATCGTCAATTGAATATTATTACAAAAAAGAGAATTCCAAACAGCTCTCTAATTGGATTCAAGCCATAGATGCAAGCGGTAGAGTTACAACCAAGCAAGCCGGTATAGATGTAGAAGTGGTGCTTGACGAGCGCGAAAACTACAGTTACACCCAAGGAGGTTCACTGGCAGGCAATTTGGACGTTTCACCGGCTCTTTGGTTCCCGCTTCCATTACCATCCATTTGGCCCGGGTATAACAGCGAAGAAACCTGTTTCCGCTCTGTTTCGGCAACCAAGGTAATCACACGCTATGGCATCTTGGAACGCACCGTGGCGCAGGATTTAGGTTCGCACGTAACTACCGACAATCTTGCATGGGATGCCGAAACGGGTGATGTGCTGCTCACAAAAACCCAGAATAATTTTGAAGACAACTATTACTCTTTTACCTACCCTGCCCACTGGGCGTATGACGGTATGGGAGCAGCCTATAAGAATATAAGCGTAAAAGGGGAATTTGATAAGATTAAAAGCTTCCTCACTGCCGGTGATGAGCTTTTGATAGACGAAAATCAGCGTGCATGGGTAATAGAGGAAAACGGAAGTAAGAAGTATATGGACAGGGCAGGGGGCAATATTACTGTTGCAAATAACAGTGAAGTTATGATACTTCGTTCCGGACGCCGCAATATGCCGAACACGCCGGTAGGAAATGTTACAACCCGTGAAAATCCGGTTAGAAGCGGTGTAGTTAATTTTTCCAAAGCCACCGCAATACTCAATGCCGGCGCGGTCGAATTTAACGCCCAATGGAGCGAAAACCTTTGTGAGACCTGCAAAACCGGCGAGGAGTTGAGTAAAAATCCATACATCACCGGTGAGAAAGGAAACTACCGCCCGAAACGCTCGTATGTGTATCTTACCGGACGCTCGCAAAGCGATGAAAATGGCAATACCTACATTCGCGAAGATGGATTCTTTACCTCGTTTTCACCATTCTGGAAGAATCCGAATATTGGCAACAGTTCATTCAATCTATGGCAAGCCAACCGCTCAGGCTGGACATTTGCCTCGGAAGTAACCATGTTTAGCCGCTTTGGCTATGAAATAGAAAACCGCGATGCGCTGGATCGCTATACTTCGGCTACGTATGGGTATAATAATTCGTTGCCTACGGCTATTTCTGCGAATGCCCGCTACCGTGAAATAGGATTTGCAAGCTTTGAAGATTTTGGCGTGAACACCAATTGCAATGTGGAGCATTTCGGATTTGGAATAAAACCTGAGAGCGCCCACAGCCACACAGGCTCATACAGTTTGCAGGTGAAAAGCAAAAATAGAATAATATTGAGCAAAGATTTAATACTCTGCGATGAAATGGAGAAATTGAAGGAAGATAATAATTAATTGGAAATTAAAAAATACACGAAAATGAAACAGTTTTTGATAATTATATTTTTGTTGCCCGCCTTATTTTCAATGGCTTCTCAGACAACAGATATTACCTCGATAGATAAAGAAGCGACAGAAGGAAATTTTTCTAATCCTTCAGATAGTCTTGTTCCGTCTATCCTTCCTTTGAATGCAGCCAATGTGAGTATTGCTCCAAGGGTCGCAATTCCAACTCAAGACGTATTCGCAGGACCTTGTTTTAATGGATTTTACGCAATTAATATTTCACTGCTTAGCGCTATAGGATCTGCAATAAGAGGTCAAATGAAAATAATGTATGATAATACACTTTTAGGAGAAGAGTATATATCCGGCGGAGGATATTATGGAACATTCGAGAATATTTTAGCTGATGGACGCTCCCACATAGTTGCATTTATTGATAGCAGTGGAAATGAAGTCCTAAGAGAGTCTATTGTGGCTCCTTATTGTGAGGCGCCGCCGCTTCCCGAACCTGATATTACAGTAACGCATGGAGAATGTTACGACAATTATAAATACGATGTTACCGTCTCTGTAACATCTAAAACTATTCCATTAGCTGGTACAATGACGGTAAAATACGACGGTAAAGAGGTAAAAGTAGTACAGTTAAATAACTCAACACAACCTTTTTCTTCAGCAGCCATATCTCCTTATGCCGCCATACTTCCTCCTGTGATAAATCCCGATACTTTATCCCTATTATTTACAGTTACTGCTGACGGAGAAAACCATATAATTGAATTTGTTTTTAGCGAAGGATACAGTTTCGACCCCGTAAGCATTAAAGCTCCGCAAAGCTGTGAACCGCCGCCGCCGGTCATTTGCGAGTCTTGTCCTGGCTCTTTCGCCCCCATTCCCGGCAAGCGGTATGTTTTCAGTGCATGGGTAAAAAACGCAGAGGCATTGGCGAGAGGAGTATCTACGTATGATGATGATAAATGCTTTGTAAGACTTATTTTTGAATTGGTTGGAACTAACGATAAATATACAAAAGATATACCCCCTTCCGGTTCAATCATAGATGGCTGGCAACGAATGCAAGAGACCGTTGATATACCGGCAAATGCCCATAGAATGTATATTGAATTGATAAATGCTACCGACGACAATGAAGTCTATTTTGACGACGTCCGCATGTTCCCGTTCAACGGCAATATGAAATCATACGTGTATGACCCGGTTACACGCCGCTTGGTGGCAGAGCTGGACGATGAAAACTATGCAACCATTTATGAATATGACGAAGAAGGCGCTTTGATACGGGTAAAGAAAGAAACCGAACGCGGCGTAATGACTGTTCGTGAAGCTCGACAGGGACAAAAAAGGAACGATGAACATGCAAAACAAAGATAACATGAAGCGAACAGTATTGATAATCCTTTGCGTGTTTTGCACTCTTGGTATTTTTGCCCAGGATTGGGATACCGATATAGCAAAAGCTGCCGGTATATTTAAAAATGATGCTTTTGAAATAGAGGTCGAACACCAGCTTTTCCCGTCGCTCACAGCAATCGATCCAATGGAGCGGCAGACGGTGCGGCTGTGCAGGCAGGGCGATAAATTTTATCTTGACCAATATGGAATGCGGGTAATTTGCGACGGACGTTACACGGTATTTGTGCACCCCGAAGCCCGTATGGTAGGTATTGAGCTTCTGCAAAAACCGGATGATACCGCGCAAGCCCCTTCGGAGGGCTGGCAAATGGTTCTGCAGGCGATAGAGCAGCTTGGTATGACACAGGAGGCGCAAGCCGGAGCACAGAAAAAAGATTACACCTGCACGTATGTGGGTAAAAAAGAAAACAGCAAGGTATATCGTTTCGATTATGACTATGGCGAATATCAGCAAACTACGGTGTATTTTTCCGCCGCAACAGGATTATTGGAGCGCAGTTCTACAATTGTTAGACAGCCGATGGAAGTAGAGCCGGGAATTTTCAGGCAGGTGCGCATAGATTTTGTGTACAAAAAACAACAAAGCGGAAAAGCCATTGACAAACGCTATTTTTCATTTGCCGATATTGTAACAGTAAGCGCGCAGGGCGATGTAAAATTACAGGAGAAATATAAAACATATCAATTATTGAATCATTTGAAATAAGAAATATACTATGAGTAAGAGAGTATTACAATTTTTGTTTAAGGTACGGAAAGGCGAAGGGTCGAATGCTTCGAATGCGCCCAGCAACCGGGGGCAAATTATGCTGTTGGGTTTTATTCTGCTGTGCTTTTCCGGTGTGGTTTATGGACAGGGGACTGTGGAACATAGGCTGGCAGGAACGGAAATTACGCAAACATCGTGGATTAATAATGCTTCTTATAAAGGCGGCGATAATGTTCTTGATGAGCGTATTCGTCATGCTTTCGTATTCCGGGTAGAAAATCCTGCCGCCGGGACGGATTTTAACGCATCGGTAACACTGAAAATCCAATCTGGGAATGATGTGTTGACCGACCTGATATTAAAGGTTGATTATCCGGTCGGAAAAGACAGGGACATATATTTCCTGAACGACGACAAACCACTGACAGTTAACATTTCAGCTGTTTCCGGGGCGATGCCGGGATTAGTATTGGAACATATTGTATTTATTGAACGGGTATATGATTTTAAACCGGATATGGTTCCTGTGTTTGCACAATGTCCGGATAATGATAATAATGATACGCATGAATTTACTGTAAGCTGGAATAAGATTGACGAAGCCGCAGAATATCAATTGGAATGGGTACATATTAACAGTTATCCAGATGAAAACAATGTTATACCGGATTTGGATTACGATTTCCGTAAAAACTCTACACGTATCAGTACTACAGCCGGTAACTATACCATTTCGCATGTGTTTGATAAAGGGTATCTTTTGTGCCGGGTGCGGGCAATCGGTTACGCCGATATAGAAAAAACACGCATTATAGCGGGAGCGTGGTCGGGCGCCGAAACAGGGAAAAGCAGAAATCCCGGCGACGGCATTTGCAAAATAGTTATTGCAGCCCCTCACACCGGCGCTCAAAAGAACTGGCAGTACATAACCAACTACGCCGAAGAGGGCAAAAAGAAAGAGGTTGTAACATATTACGATGGCACTATGCGTTCTCACCAGACAGTTACCCGCTTGAATAGCGATAATAATATCATCGTAGGCGAAACGTTTTACGACCATCAAGGACGGGCGGCTATACAAACATTGCCGGTGCCGGTTTCACCCTCAGTAGGAACAGACCTGCAGTACTACAATAATTTCAACCGGGCGGGTACAGAGGGTTACGACCGGAGTAATTTCGATAAGAGTTCAACAAATCCTTGCGCTGTATTGGCAGACCCAATGAGTACAGCAAGCGGTTCATCATATTATTACTCCCCTGCAAATACAGACCAGGGAGATTTCAACCGGTTTATCCCCGATGCGGACGGATATCCGTTTAGCCAGACGGAATACACAGCCGATAATACGGGGCGCATACGCCGTCAGGGCGGAGTGGGTGAGGATTACCAGTTAGGCTCCAACCACGAAACCAAATACCTTTACGGCAAGCCGTCTCAAGAAGAGCTGAACCGGATGTTTGGCGCCGAAGCAGGATATAGTTCACACTATCAAAAGAATATGGTAATTGATGCCAACGGACAGATAAGCATTACCTATCTTGATATGCAGGGGCGTACCGTAGCAACATCACTTTCGGGTAATCCTGCAGAAGGAGTTGATAAGCTTTCCAGCAATAAGGCAGCGCAGCCAATGACCGTTTCGATTATTGATAATTTACCAATTCCGGCATTCGGCAGCAGCTATGTATCGGTATTTCCACATACGGTTGCTACCGCCGGCGAACACAAATTTGCATATACCTTACCGGTAATTCACATTGCCGCAGATGAAAATCCCTTATTACAGAGAATAGCGTGTTTACCCGGTCTTTTTACGCTGAGTATTGATATAAAAGACGAGTGTGGAGTGCGTCCGCTTATAACGTGGGCAGATAACACCGTTACAACGCAGCTTCCTGTTGAACAAACGATAGGCTCAATAGGTACTGCCTGTGAAGCCGAAACCGCAGTAAACCTTGATTTTTCCACCCGTTTTGAAACAGGCACGTACACCATCACGCGGAAATTGACACTCAACAAAAAAGTGTTGGATGGCTTGGATGTTGATTATTTACTTGAACGGAAATTAGACGAAGTAATCCGCCTTGCAATAAGCGAAATTGATTTCAGCCAGTGTATTGCGCTTAAAACCTGCGCCGAGCTTTGCAGTTCGGCGAGCGATGTGGCTGCGTGCATACAGGAATGCGAATATATTAATGAATGCGAGCAGTTAAGCGGTATGCTTAAATCCGATTATATGCCGGGACAGGCAATACCTGCCGATGTTGAGAGAAACTTAGCGCTTAACGGTAAAACCGGTTCAAATAATAACACAACGGTGATAAACGGCAGTGAACCGGGCTTTGTATTATCTATGGGAGGACAGTATGCGCAGTATATGATCAATAGCACAACCGGAAAATATACCTATCACCCAACGGATGAGCACTCTATATTTTATGAATCAACATTTTTGACTTTGAAAGATGAGTTTCCCCAGATGTTTATTGCTAAAGACGGAACGGATATAGAAAAAAGCGATATTCATGGCTTTATCAGCAACTTTCGTGACGAATACGCCATACAACTGGCAGAGAAATTCCATCCCGAATGGCATTGCGTGGCAATATGCGGAGACGAAGATGCCCGTAAAAGTTCATGGTATATGCAGGATATGCTTAATACCGAAACATACGAAGACGCTTTCGATAAGGGATTTCTTAACCCGATGAACCTTCGTGCCGATTATAATTATCCATTGCCGGATAATTCGGCAAATAAAGACCCGTTTTTTAGCGGCTTGCCGAACCGTGCGTTTTATGAAATTGTTGTCAGGCTTGGTCTTTTTAGATGGTTATCCACATTTATAGATGGAAAAAGTCTTCAGCAAATAGGAATGGAAAACTATCTGATAAAAAGAGAAAATTTTCTAAACCCTAAAAATGCAACTGAAATATTTAGAGCAAACATTTGGGAGCAGGCGGTACTGGCAGCAGTTATACAGAATAATCCCGGGCTTCAGAATAATACGGCGGAGCTGCGAAAACGAGTCGCTGAATTTGATTTTACAAAGAAAAATGTTACCCCTGTTGATATATGCACCCAGGATAGAGTATGGGAATTTTTCAGGGCGCTGTATTTAGCCAAGCGCAATGAAATAGAAATGAGCCTGGGCACAGAATGTAGCGCAAATATTCCTGCCGGCAAAATTGCCCGCTTTGTAGATAAGTCGAAACTGTTTGACACAAATGCTACCGAGATAATGAACAACCCGGCTTTGACGAATGAAGAAATGGATGCCCAAAGCGATGCTGCGAAAGCGCAAATAGCCGAAATATGCAGCGAACAGGCAGTCTTACAGGCAGAAAACTGCTTGGAGCATCTGGCAGGATGTTTTGGGCAGCTAAATGACCCTTCATTCATCGAAAGCCAATGGAGAACAAGCGATGATTATATCGAGCTTCGTACCGCTTTTTCAGCCATTATGGCAACAGGCTGTATTAGTTCCGGAGGCGCGCAAATGTTTGGCTCAACCAGCCTGCCGGATAATGAGAAAACCATATACGGCGATAACTCCTTTGAAGATGCAATGAACAGGATTTTGGGAGAAAACTCAACGAAAGAAATCATCACCCTTGAATGTAACCCCTACTTAATAGGCTTTCCAATGGAGCCTGCCAATAAAAGCGACCTGTTTGCCGGTTACAAAAAAATAGACGAATGCGCGTGCGACCGGTTATTGGATTCGCAGGCTGAATTTGAGAAGAATAAAACCGCATTGCAGAATAAAGGAATTAAGACTGCGCGCGCGTTTTTTGAACACGAAACCGGCATATCAATAGATAATTACCAGGCAAAGATATGCTTGTGTGACGACGCGCTTTCCTTAACTAACGGGTCGGTACGCTGGTCGTCAGCCGGCAAGGCAAAATTGGCGGCATCGAATGAATATGTTCCGAAAGACATTTCGTGCGACGTGTGTGTCGATTGCAACAAAATAGCGCCTTTGGTAACAGCTTTTGAAAACAGATTTGACCCCATGCTTGCAATCTCGCTAAGCTCAAATCCGGAAATAGCCGACTGGCTTTACACCAAAGCATTTGCCAACTATATGAACAACAAGCTAAACTTAAACAAAAGCTATTGGGATTACGACGAATTTGTGAAAAAATGCAATGCGCAAAAAGGCGGTACTAACCCCGACTATTGCGAGCTTACCATACCGGCGAAGAAGCTGGAAGCCTTGCTCAATACCATAGCCGGCAAGGGAGTGATAACCGGAGTACAGTGCGACATAACGGAGCCGGTAAAAGATTTACGGAAATCGCTGAACAGGAACAACGAATATTGCGATGCTTATACCTACCAGCCGGCACTTAATACCGCAGAGCAGGTGCTTACGATGGAAGCCATAGGAAATCAAGCGAATTGTCCCGTATATCTGGAATTTGCAGATAAAACTGCCAACTATAAGTTTGAAAATATTGTGCCGTTTTTTGAAAATATTCGAGCGGCGGCAGATAAGCAGCCTTCCGGCGGACGCTACTATTTTTATATAGATGCCCGGGTAGTGCACCGGGGCAAGACGGAGAAAGCGCTTATGCTGGGGTCTGTGTGTTTTGCAGTAGAGCAATGCTATAGCGGCGCGGTGCCGGGCGCCATAACCCTGTGCGACCGCGAAACGCCGGAAAGCCCCAATTGCGAAGAAGACCTGATACGCCGCGCAACACAAGTGGCAGAAGACATATATAAAGACTACCGCGACAGTGTGCTTCTTGCCATTGAAGACCTTTTTACGGCTCGCTGTATGGCAGGCGCCGAAGCGGAATCAATGAATATGACCTACAACGATAATGAACACCATTATACCCTGTATTACTACGACCAGGCAGGCAATCTGGTACGCACCATTCCGCCCGAAGGCGTGGAGCTGATAACCGACCCTGCAAAATGGAAAACAATAGACAGCGACCGCAAAGCCGGCAGGCGCACGGTGTTTACCGGACACCGCCTGGAAACCCGCTATCTGTACAACAGCTTAAACCAGCTGACGGCGCAGTATATGCCCGACCACGATAAAATGGAGAGCTTGACCGCCAATATGTCAAGCGGCAACGGATTGCAGCCAGGCATACAGGTCGTATCTACCGAATTTTTGAACGAAACACAGGGAGTGCTGTTCGGCATAAATCCGTACAACCCTAACCAGTCGCTGATTTATACCACTGACGATGGCGGGAAAAATTGGCAGCGAGCCACAATTGCAGGTTTAAATAACCTGAAGGATATAAGCGTTGTAGATGACTTTACGGCATATATTGCCGGCAGCGGCGGAATGCTGCTCAAAACCACAGACGGCGGCAGCGTGTGGCAGACAGTACCTTCGGGAGTAACCGAAGATTTGGTAGCTGTGTGTATGACAGGCGCAAGCAACGGATTCTTGTTTTCTCAAAGCACTATTTACAGTTACAATGGAACGGCAGCCGTATCCCATACCTTACCGGCAGGCGAAACGCTTACTTCGGCGTGGTTTGTCAATCCGGACAAAGGCTATGCTGTGGGTTATGCCGGTAGCAGGGGTATTATGTATGAATATGCCAATGGATCGTGGAGTAACATAAATTTTGAAGCAGACGGCATACAACCCAATCCATTGCAGGCAGTGCATGCCGGCGATAACACAGTCGTAGCCGCAGGAAACGGCGGAACGGTAATCTGGAATGACGGGGATACCTGGAAGGAGCACGTATTGCCGGAATTCGAAAGCCTTTATGCTGTACAAGTAACTGCCGGCGAAGTGCTGGCGGCAGGATTGAACGGGACAATTTATACCTGTTCCGATTTGAGCAGTCCGCAGTTTGACGTAAAAGAAACCGTAAGCGGACCGGTAAGCAGCATTGCAGCAAGCGGCAATACGGTACTTGCGGGCAGCAGCGCGGGACAATTGTATAAACTGCAAAGTGTTCAATCGTTTGCCCAGAATAGCATTAGCGCCGTAAATGCCATTGGCATACTGGGCAGCAAAGCAATTGCCGCGGGCAATGCCGGTAGTATTTATACCTTAGACCCGGTAAATGCCTCGTCGGTATGGAAAGCGCAGGCGGGCAACGCAGCCGTGAATGCTGTAACCGCTTCGGCAAAAACCACAAATGGAACGCTTTTTGCCGTCACCCGGAACGGCGATATTTTGCGGAGCGCCGACAACGGCAGCAGCTGGAATGCACTGCGACAGGGAGGCACAGCGTTGAACGCCGTTCATTTTTATGACGACAATTATGGAATTGCCGTAGGAAATAATGTAATACTCACTACCGGCGATGGCGGAACAAGTTGGACTACTCTCAATGTGTTTGTATCTGCGCCAAACGATGTGTATATGCTTGGAACAGGCAAAGCCCTTATCGTAGGAGACGCAGGTCTTATTGATTTGTATGAAGCCGGTGGTCAACCGCTTCAACATTACAATATAAGCGGAGTAACAGCCAACCTGAACGCAATAGCTTTTGATGCCAATCGCAGCACAGGCTTTATAGCAGGCGACGACGGAACGATTTTGAAGACAACCGACGGCGGCACAACCTGGAAAGAACTGCAATCGGGCGAAACGGCGAATTTGAATGCCGTGTATATGTATGACCACCGCACGGTGTATGCCGCCGGCAATGGCGGCGTGCTGCTCAAGACTACCGACGGCGGCGCATTGTGGGGCAGCAAGCTGAGCGGCACCTCTGCCGATGTGTACGATATAGCCGTGCCCGACGATGAAACTGTTCTTGTGGGCGGCGCAACCCGCCTGACCGATACGCACGAGCGGTTTTCTTCACGCTTCTATTATGATGCACTGGGACGCTTGGTAGCCTCGCAAAACAGCAAGCAGCGGGCTATGACGCCGCCGCGCTACAGCTACACCTGCTTCGATGCACTGGGCAGAACGGTGGAAACGGGCGAGCTGGCATCGGATTTTGCACCTGATCCGTATGTTGATGATAAAGATTTTCCTGACAGGTGGAGTATGGTAAGGACGCAGGTAGTGCGTACCAGATACGACGAAGCGGTTTCGGAAGAGATTGAAAATCACTTTACCAAAGGAACACAGGAAAACTTGCGTAACCGTGTAGTAACAGCGCTGTTTTATGAGGAATATGGCACGCCGGAGTATAATCATGCGGTGCACTTCAGTTATGATATTCACGGCAATGTAAAAGAACTGCTGCAGGAAAACAAAGCCGTGGAAGATGAAGCCAACCGCATTAAGAAGATAACCTACAAGTACGATTTGATAAGCGGTAATGTGAATCAGGTAAGCTACCAGCCGGGCGAGACAGACCAGCTGCACCATAAATATACTTACGACGCCGATAATCGAATAACTCAAGTGGAAACGAGTACAAATGGCGAGATTTGGGAAATTGATGCAAGCTACCGGTATTACAAGCACGGACCGCTGGCGCGCACTGAGATTGGCGATAAAATACAGAGCCTTGATTATGCTTATACGTTGCAGGGGTGGATTAAGGCGGTAAATGGGGAAATGCACGAAGGCGCGAATGAGCACGAAAGCGCGAATGGGTTTGCCAAAGATGCATTTGGCTATTCACTGCACTACAATGCCAACGATTACAAGTCAATAAGCGGAAAAAGCTCGGCGGATTTTCTCTCGGAAGTGGCGAATGATGTAAGAATGACCGACCTGTATAATGGCAATATTGCAAGAATGGCAACTACTTTAAGCCCTGTTGCCGGCGAGGAAAATTTAAACTTTGGCATGCAGGTGCGTGATTTTAAATACGATGAACTTAACCGCTTGGTTGCAAGTACAACAATTGACGGTAAAAATTTATCAGAAACAAATAATTATAATACAAGTTATAAGTACGATGCCAATGGAAATATACTGGCTTTGCAACGTAATGGAAACTTGGGAGCTATGGATAATTTAACGTATCATTATGCCAAAGACGGTAATGATAATATTATCAACAACCGTTTGTTGTATGTAGATGATGCCGTTTCGGATAACGCTTATGAGGGTGTAGATATTGATGACCAGGAGGAATATAACTACACATACGACAAAATTGGTAACTTGATAGGTGATAAGCAGGAACAGATAGCTGAAATTAAATGGACTGCGAGCGGAAAAGTTGCGGAGATAATACGGGAAGAAGGAAGTGAAAAATCGGATTTGATATTTAAGTATGATGCTTTTGGAAACCGTGTGAGTAAAACGGAAATACCGAAAAATCCTGTTGATGCAAATACCATAACAACATATTACGTGCACGATGCACAGGGTAATGTAATGGCTACATATACCGAGAAAAAGTATGCTGATGAAGAAAAACCGACGGAATTGTTATTATCGGAACAGATGCTTTATGGAAGTTCGCGTTTAGGTGTGCGAAAAGCACAAAGTGATGAGAAGTATTATGAATTGACTAATCATTTGGGTAATGTTATGGCTGTTGTTTCTGATAAAAGACTTCCTGATAATCAATCCGATATAGTTGCTTTATATGATTACTTCCCTTATGGAGCTTCTTTACCGAGTAGGACATTTGAAAAAGAAAGCTACCCATTTGGTTACAACACCCAACTAAAAATAGACGAAATTGCGGGCAAAGGCAAGCACTACACCGCTCCATTTTGGGAGTATAACCCGCAAGTTGTGCAACGGTGGAATATTGACCCACAATGGCAACAGCGACAGGGACAAAGTCCTTATGTTATAAATAATGATAACCCGATAATTTATACCGACCCTAACGGCGATTTGGGTTGGATTGGTGCACTTATTGGTGCAGGAGTTGGTGCAGTGGCAGAATTGGGCTCACAAGTAATTTCTAATGCAGTACAAGATAAACCTTTGTTTCAAAGTATTGATTGGGCGGACGTTGCAATTTCGGCAGGTCAAGGTGCTTTGGTTGCTGCTACTATGGGTACGAGTTTATTAGTATCAACCACAGCAAAAGTAACAACAACAGTGGTTTCTGAGGGACTAAAAGCATCTGTTGACCGTAAAGATAAAAATTGGCACACTGTTGGGGGATTTGTAGGAAAGAAAAAAGAATTATCCCAAGCAGGAGTTGATTTTGCAGGCGGTATGATTGGTGCAGGAATGGGGAAATTAATACCTGTTGGCGATGCCGTAGGAAGTGTAGTAGCTAATCAATTCGTAAAAAATGGAATTAAAAGTGAAGCACAAGTTTTAACAGGAATGATTGTTACTGATTTAGCACAAGAACTTTCTACTTCTGTAATAGCAGGAAGTTTAAGTGGAATGGTAAACAGAGGTGTTGATGCTCTACAAAATCGTGGAGATGTAAATACAGTAACAAATGACACGGAAGAGTATGAGATAGGAGGAACGCGACTTCCACCGGTAATAATTTACGGAAAAAACATAGACAAGGCAAGTTTTAACAGGGTAGTCAATATAATAAGAGATGTACTAAGAAGAGATTGGAAACAAGAGCCGATACCGATAGAAGAATAAAATGAAAGAGTACATACCACTGATATTAATTGTATCAGCTATTGTTGGGGGTATTGCGTGGATATTTATTAACGATGCGCCGCCTGTCATTACAACCTCTGTTGTCGGTAGTGTGCTAATAATGCAAATTGCACCGTTCGGCGTAGGCTTTGCCTACGTCGTAAATAACCGTAGGGCGTCCCGCCCGGACAAAATGCACCGAAAGCAGCAATTACTATACGGATAATTTTACAAAAACAGGAAGTCCCGAAGAAATAATGTTTTCTTTGGGCTTTTGTTTTTCTTTGCTTTTGCGGTTCAGGTGTGCTGTTGCTTGCGCCTGCGTTCGGTAGCAGTTGCGCTACTCATTTTTGTCTGAACCTTGATTTTAACAAGATTAAAAAATTACCGGGATTAAAAATTTGCCTTTTTGTACCATCGCGCTTCAGGGCAATCGTATCAAAAATTAAAAACTCAAAAATCTTTTGTATGTAGCAAATAAACCGTACATTTGTTTGAAAGCAAAAAATTGTGAGCTATGCAAGAAAGATTGAAAGACAGATACATAGACCCGTTTACCGACTTTGGTTTTAAGAAATTATTTGGCGAAGAATGCAATAAGGAATTGCTGTTGGATTTTTTGAATGAACTTCTACAAAAAGAAGAAGGAAAAATAGTTTCATTATCGTATTTAAAAACAGAACGGTTGGGTATTTCGGAAGAATCGCGCAAAGCCGTTTTTGACCTTTACTGCGAAAACGAAAAGGGGGAGAAGTTTATCGTCGAGCTTCAAAAGACGAAACAGACCT
>QMCD01001021.1_pt1 | contig 20761 bp, 19 predicted proteins | sample 1821841 | NCBI WGS metagenome assembly QMCD01 (sample SAMN01991225, study PRJNA193472) | Termite gut metagenome, whole genome shotgun sequencing project. | isolation source: worker | host: Macrotermes natalensis
TCTATATTTTTAATTTTGTTGTATTCAGCATGAGTACCCATATATTTAATCGTAATTTTTCCTTCGATAAAAATAACTACGGCAATCAATCTGTAGTTATTTCCCTTAATATTAAAAACATATCGTCTGTTACCAACATAATCTGCAGAAGGAAAACTTGTTTTTAATTCATTGTGATTCGTCCATTTTGCCATCTTAACATGTTCGACCCAATGTCCTAATGGGTCTTTCGCATCTGCATGTTTTTTGCAAAAATTTTCAACAATTTCTGAACCTCTAATTCTCATAATTTCTAATTTAATACCACAAAGATACAAAAAAGTTTCCAAATATGCAACTTTTTTAGCGAAACTTTTTTTGAGGTACCGGAAACAATAGCAAGGGGATCCCGCGCTTGCCGCGGGATGACGGACAACAATTCAACAGTTAAACAAAAAAAATGAAACTTTGTTTCATTTTTTTTCGTATCTTTGCAAAATGAGTATTTGGTTGGATATAGTAGGTGTTTTGATATTGGTCGTAGGACTGATTTTTTGCGTTTTGCCGGTAATTCCCGGGCAGGTTTTGGCTTATGGAGCGTTGGTATTGAGATATTTTTGCGACAAAACCATTGATGATTCGTTTTCCACGGTGATGATTGTGCTTTTGGTGCTGATGATTGTGGTTAGCATTTTGGATTATGTAATTCCGTCGTGGCTTGTCAGAGTGAGTGGAGGTTCCAAATACGGCTCGCGAGGCGCATTGATCGGAACCTTTGCAGGGCTTGTGTTTACGCCGATTGGTATGCTTTTAGGAATGTTCTTGGGTGCGTTTATCGGCGAGATGATAGCCAACGATAATGCCTCAAAAGCCTTGCGTGTTTCGGCGATGACTTTTGTAGGGTTTCTGTTGTCAACAGGACTGAAATTGACCTATGCAGGAGTTTGTTTTTGGTATTTTTTTCAGTGAAATAAGATCCTAAAAAACACAATAGGGGCACAAAATCTTGTACCCCTATTTACCCGTTTATCTGAATAATTTAGCAGTGAAATTATTCTTTTACAACTTTAAAGCTTTGAACAATCGCTCCGTTTTCTTCCACATTCAGCAAATAAACCCCTGTGCGGAATGCTCCCACGCGGATTTGAGTTTTGGATGAAGAAATAGTTTCGGTTTGGATTTTTCTTCCGTTGAGGTCGTAGATGCTGTAGCGCAGTCCCTTTGCGGGATCGAGGATGTTCAGAGTCATTTCTTCTTTCACCGGATTGGGAAAGAGCAAAATGCTCGCATTAGGATCTGTAAGTGCTTGAATAGCAGATCCACCTTGTCTGGTAAACGAGAGGTTTTGCACCTTGTCGAGCTCGAAGTTTTGAGTTCCGCTCGCCGATGCAATGCTCATCGAACCTTCGCCAAACGTGATTTTCGGCTTTTCCGTAAGGGAAAAAGCTTGCTGTTCGCCTTCAATAGGCTGCACGTAGAGTGTAGTTTGTGCCGAAAGGCTCAATCCTACGCAGAGAAACAGCAGTGAGATGATGTGTTTCATAATTTTGAAATTTGGTTAATCATATTGTTAATATCAACCAACAAAATTACGAAAAATAATTGATACTACCTAATAAATAAAGGTAAAATCCGCCCAAATTTGCAAATTTGGGCAAAAATTGCTTACCGTGCATCATGTCGCGCATGCTGTCCCCACATCAATTTTCCTCGAAGAGTATCGAAAAAATTGCGGTTGTGCAAACGAATGGTATGAATGACAAAAGGTGCTTTTTCGATGGAAAAAACGTGTTCTCCATCAGACGTATATTGGCGTGAATCCAAAGAAACTCGAATGTTGGAATTGCTTTTGTTCACACGAATTTCAATTTTAGCCGAGTCGGGAATCACCAAAGGGCGCACCGTTAGTGCGTGAGAGGCAATCGGCGTGAGCACGAAATTCTGACTCTCCGGCAACAAAATCGGTCCTCCGCAACTGAGATTGTAAGCCGTTGAACCTGTTGGAGTTGATAAAATTAAGCCATCGCCAAAATAGGTGTTCAAAAACTGTTCATTGATATAAACATCCAAATTGAAGGTTCCAAAACCTTCGTTTCTAAATGTTATATCATTCAAAGCGAAGGGTTTATGAGACTTTGGCAAGTTTTCTATACCGCTGATTTTCAGCAAAATGCGTTGTTCTGTATGGAAATGATTTGCACATAAATCGTCCAAGGCTTCTTCCAAAAAATGCGTGTCGATAGGTGCTAAAAAGCCCAATTTACCGAAGTTTAAGCCAACGATAGGAATGTTTGTATCGCCGATGAGCGTTGCTGCGTTCAAGAATGTTCCATCGCCTCCAAGCGAGATTAAAAATCGGCAGGATTCTGCCAATTCCTGCGCAGATGCAAATGTTGAAACGCTTGAATGAATCCATTTGTTTTCACGGCATAACTGCTCAAAAGGTGCGTAGAACAAGACGTTCACACCACGTTCGTGCAAGCGGGACAATAAACGCGAAAAAGTCGCAAAATGCTCGCTTCTGATAGATTCTCCGAAAATTCCAACACTTAGATTTTTCATTTATTTGCATTACTATCCAACAAAGTTACGAAAATAATTTGAATAATCCAAACAATGGAAAAAAGTTTTGCCAAAATTTGTATAATTCAAAAAAAATTTGTATCTTTGTGTCGATATTTTTAATATGAAAAATATATAAATTTCGATAAAAATGATATGAAACGAAAGATTGAACATACATTATCCTTATGGAACGAACAGAAAAAGCCTCTGCCTTTTATGTTACTTGGTGCAAGACAAACCGGAAAAACGTATATTCTCGAAGATTTTTGCAAGCGAAATTTTGAACATTATGTTTATTTGAATTTCTTTGAAAATGCTGATTTTTCTTCGTTTTTTCAAAATACACTTAATGCTCAACAAATTCTAAGCAACATTGAACTCTATTTGGGTAAAAAAATGGATGTTGAAAAAACCGTATTTTTCTTTGACGAAATTCAAGAATGTGAACAAGCAATTGCTTCTCTCAAATTTTTTGCAGAATCGCCCCTGTCGTTCAAGATTGTTACGGCAGGCAGTTTGCTTGGAGTGAAACTCAATCGCATGACATCGCCTTTCCCTGTGGGAAAAGTTCAGATAGAAACGCTTTATCCGATGGATTTTGAGGAATTTCTATGGGCTATGGACGAAACGTTGCTTGCCGAAAATATCAAAGAACATTTTTCTTCCAATCAGCCTTTTCCCGAAATTATTCACAAAAAGGCAATCCGGCTTTATAAAAATTACCTCTGTATAGGAGGAATGCCTGCATGCGTGAATGATTTTGCCGAAAAACAGCAGGATTTATTGCTTGTCGATAATTCTATAAAAGATAATATATTAACAGGTTATCTTGCGGATATGACAAAATATGCGAAAAATATGGATGCTGTGAAAATTCATCAGGTTTTTCGCACAATGCCCGCACAATTGGCAAAAGTGCAGAGCAAATTTATGTACAAAATTGTGGAACAAGGAAGTAATGCGGAAAAATATCAAACGGCTATTGAATGGCTTTTGGAAGCAAATATGTTGCTCCGATGTTCTCTTGTTAATAACATTCAAACTCCATTATCGGCTTTTGTGGTTGAAAACTTTTTCAAGCTTTATTTGTCCGATGTCGGTTTGCTCACTTCCTTATCCCGCATAAGATATAGCGAAATTGTGCAAACGGATAATAAAACTTTCTTGGGTTTTTTGACTGAAAATTTTATTGCACAAACATTTACTGCGAATAAAATCCCGCTATATTATTGGAACTCGGGCAATCGTGCCGAAATAGATATGGTTGCAAATCTTGCCGATGGAATCATTCCGATAGAAGTGAAATCGGGGCGCAACGTCGGCTCAAAAAGTTTAGGCGTGTATGTCGAAAAATTCAAACCGCCGTATTCTATTCGTATCTCAACCAAAAATTTTGGTTTTGAAAACGGAATAAAATCGGTTCCTCTATATGCTGCGTTTTGTATTTGAATCCGTTAACGCATCATCTCAAAAAGCTTATTTACGGACGATTTCGAATAACAACTCTGCGTGAGATGCGTTGATCTCCGATTTGGCAGGTGAACAGATATAATCCGGGTTTGAGATTGCTTGTGTTGACAACACTTTCCGTATTGTTAATCTGTTTTTCTGCAATCAAAGTTCCTTGCAAATTGTAGATATACAGCGTTGAAATTTCCCTGTTGGATTCTATGGAAACCTCTACTGTTGCAGGGTTTGGATAAACTGTAAAGATTGCTTCTTTGATTTTTCCCAAGACAGACGACACGGTGTTGGTAACCGTTGTGGAGAGCGTGTCGTTGGAGCGATCCATATCGTCGGAAAGTCCTGTGAAGACGGTTATCGTGTACTCTTTATATGCACTCAAATCTATTTTTTGAGCGAACGTGAACGATACGATTTCACCCGGATTCAGCGTGGGAATTATTTCTTGAACAGCCGTACCATTGTCTAATTGATAAGAAATCGGTACGTTTTTCAGTGGACGACGTGCAATGTTGGAAACGTTCACACTTACGGTTTCCGTAGCCGTTAGTTCTATACCCGAAACAGGTGTGAAAATGTTGTCGATTTTCACATCCGCATCCCATGCAGACGTGTCCACACGGATATAAAATGAGTTGATAGAAAGTCCTTTCGCATTTGCGCTATACGTGCTGTTGAAGAGGATTCTTTCGTGATTTCCTCCAAGGGGATTCAAGGTAAGAGTTTTGCTCACATAGTCGGTGTTTGTGATGCCGGCTTGTGCATCTAAAGTTTCCGATGAACCGTCGTTGGACGTGTATTGCACGTTGAGGTTTTCCGGATAGTTCCCGTCGGTAGCCTTGTAGGAGTAGGTGATGAGGTAGGATTCTTCCGCATCCAACGACAAACATCCTGAAGCAAGCAAGCCCGGTTTTTCGTTTGCAGATCCGTTTTTGAAATAAGCGTAGGTATCTTGTCCGTTTTGCCTAAAAGTCCAGTATTCAAAGGCTGTTGAAGGCTGTTCGTAAGCATTCAAAAGATTCCATCCAGCCGTTTCGTTTGGTGCAAACGCAACGGAATAGGGTGGAGTTTGGGGCGCATATTTATCGCTTCTCACAAAGTCGGACGTGTCGCGGGTTTCGCTGCGATTGTCCGCAACATCCAACCACAATTGAACAGAATCCGCACCCCAATTTGCGTGCGTGAAGAGTGTTTGCAATTTGAACGTTACAGATTTATTCGGTGCGATAGTTCCTGTAAGAGTTTCCGGATGAGCACTGCCTCCAAAGAAAACTTGTACTTTCGGATTTTGAAAATTGAAAAAGCCGTTGTTCTTGATTTCCACAGAAAGCGTATCGGCAGATTTTTCGCAGTTTTCGCCTCTAACAATGTTGAAATTCACAAGCGAGAGATCCGGTCTTTGGGCTTCCACGCTATCCATAATCAAAAATCCATCCACACAAAGTCCGCTTGCAAGCGAGGTTGAAACACCCTCAATAAAGACGTAGTGTGTTCCTGAGGTTTGAGGAGTGAAATACAGCGTCATACAAGAATACTCCGGACGTTCTACAACTTCACTTTTTTGAAGATTTGCCTCTATAGGTGCGGTATTTGTTCCTGCATAAACATTTAAGGTTGTGTTGGATAAAATTCCTCCAACATTCGCAGCGCGATAGAAAAAGGAGATGTGATAAGGTTTTCCTGCTTCCAAATCCAAACAAGGTGTTCCTATGGATTGCACGGAAGTACTCACTAAATGCCCACTCGGAGGCAGATAGGCAAAACCTGTTCCCTTGTGTGCGAGTGCGCTGTTGTTTTGCTCAAAACGCCACCAGTTTTCTTGACTTTGACTGCGACGAATCGTCCAAATAGAAGGTTCGTTAGACTCAAAATCCATCGTATGAGGAGTTGGAATGTTTGCAATTTTTTGAACATTTACAATATCGGAGGTGTCGTCCTGTTTGTTTTTATCATTGTTAAATGAAATCCAAGCTCTCACATTGTATTCTCCAACATTTGCCAAATAAACGTTTGTTGAAATTGTTCGAGATTGATAAGGCTCAATACTTCCTCCTGAGCCTATTCCTCCGGATACTTGTCCGTTTGTTTCTGTGTAAATCTGTAGCCAACCAATCCTGTACGGACTGCGGTTTTTGATAACGATAGAGAGTTGCTCATTGGTCGGATAGTTACATACGGAAAAATCTTGCGAAAGTGCCATATCAACAAAGCTTATATTGGTATCTCTCGCCAAAACACTGTCTTGAATAGAGATATTATCCAAACGAAGTCCTGAAGATGCGCTTTCGCTTTTATGCTGAAAAGCAACGAAATACACTCCTGTTTCAGAAGGGGTAAAATACTTTTTTTCTGTTTGATATGAAGAAGTTCCGGAAACTGTACTGCTCCAGTTGGGCGTCTGTGTATTGTTGATATAGTTCCAATTACCTGCGTAGATATTTAACGTTTGTGAACCTCCAACAGATTTCGCATTATAAAGAATTTCGTAAGTCTTTCCTCCTTCCATTTGAAGAGGTGCGGAAATCAGCCACACATTGGTTTTGGAAGTGCTTGAAGATTTCAAGTGCGCATCACCGGAAAAATTTTCTCCGGCTCCCGAACTTTTTTCCCAGCCACTTGCATTCGTATATGGATTGATTTTTTGCCAACCGGTTTCATTTTCGTAGTTTTCAAAGTCCATATACACAGGGATGTTCTGAGGAGTTGCTTTTGTTATGGAAATATCTTGAAGAACAATTCCTCCATTCGGAGAAACATCGCTATACGCCAAGAAACCGAAGAAATACGAACGCGTTTCAGAAGGTTTGAAATAGGCTGTAACCGTGCGTTGTTCAGTGCGATTGAATTCTTGGAGGTCGAACAGCGTAAGATCTTCTTCGCTCGGCGTGTTATCCGTTCCTACGTAGAGACGCAATTTCTCAAAAGCTGTGCTTTTTGCTGAGTATGTGAATGAAATCTCATACCATTCGTCTTTTTCGAGTGCCATACAACTGCTCACCAAACGGTCGTTGGATTTCACACTGTTTGTGGCTATGCTTGCCTTTCCTCCTCCCATTGTCCACGTAATGCTCGGCATGGTTGATTTAGGGAGCACAGACCATTCGCGATAAATTGCAGGATCATCGAACGAACAGGCATAAGGAACAGTGTGTGACGTGGTTTTGATGATTTGAATACCTTTCAAAGTGTCGGGAGAAACAGTTTGTTCAGGGTATGAAATCCACGCTTTCATCTGCGTAACATCCGCAGTGAAATTTGCAGGAATAGGAAAACTGAAAATAGAATCTGTGGAATAGGGGAGGGTTGCATCGGAAAATACTTGACAAACCTCTGCTCCGAAAGTCGTGCCTTCGCCGGTATTCACTTGATAGCAAATGTTGAAATTTTCCGGACAATTTTTGCCGTTGTTCCGCACTTTGAACGATACTGTTTGATTATCTAAATTGCAATTCGACAGCGGACTGTTTAAACTGATCAAATCCATTTGATGCGCAGGCATTTCATCCACAGAAATATCTTTGAGATAAAATGTTGATAATCTCGGAGCATTTATGGTTTTGAAAACAAGGCGATATTTCCCCGCAGTAGCAGGAGCGGGAAAACTGTCCAAGATGAAAGAGCAAGATGTTTCTCCATAAGGCAACGCACTAAATTCTTCAACAAAAAAAGTTTCAGATCCGTAAAGTGTCTCATCTGTTACATTATCAGTAAGATAAATTTTTAGATTTTGTACCTTTCCTGCATTTTGTCCGTCAAAGGTAAACCGCACGAAATACTCTTTGCTTTCATCCAAGCAAAGAGGTCTTGAATAAAGCGATTGATTTTGTCCATACTCAGTATTTTTGGTGTTCTGAAAAACGGGCATCACAATGTTATCCACCACATCAAACTTCCATCCAATCGGAGCACTTCCTCCGGGAGGGATGTTTGCACCGTTTTGAATTTTCCATAAACCAACTTCTTCCGAAGGTGTATCTGTACCAAAATTGGGCGAATATGGAGTGGATATACAAGAAGGTGTTGTTTTTCTCAAAAAATTAAAGATGCGTTTTTTTTGCGCATAGCCTGACGTCCCCAAGAAAGAGAAACAGAGGAGGACAAGAACGATTTTTTTCATACGGTTTACAGATGGTTTAAGGTGATGGCGGGAATCCGGTTTTCTAAGGGGATTAGCGTAAGAGAGCATTATTCAACAACTTTTAAGTTCGTTCCGGTTTGTTCAACAATTTGTTTGTAGAACCAATCGGGATACTTCGGTTGAAGCGGGAAAGCAGGTTGTTTCGGACTAAATCCGTTGTTTTCAAATCTGCCGTCTTTTTCTTTTTTGATGTTTCCGTCGATATATTTCACCAAGAGATATTCACTCAATCGTTTCCAACGGTTGAACATATATTGCGATTGCGCCATAGAGAAGCGTGTTGCTTCTTGAACCAAACGTGCGTGATCGGTTTCATTTCTCCACGCTTTGTCGTTTTCTTCCACACGTTGAACGAAGTTGTTTTCGAGTTCGGATTGCACTTTTTGAATATCTTTAATCATATCGCTATAACGTGAATATGCAAAGTTTGTAACCAAGTTAAACAACCAGAATGCAGACGTTGGCGAGTAGGTCAGCATATCGCCATTACCTTCTTTGAAACAGTTTGGAATTTGATTCACACCGCAGTAGATTGGCGCATAGCAAGTGCTATACGTATCGTCAACACCAAACCAAATCACGCCTCCCACTGGGTTCGGCATATAGGATTTCGATTGAGTAACGAACGAAAAGCCTGTTTGTTGTGTGGATGTAGCACGTTCGTGAATATATTGTTCTCCGTTGTATTCCCAGCTCATCGGACGCCAACGGTAAGGGCAAGTGAAAGGACCTGCGCCCACATCTTGCGTCATATCCAGAGAAGTTCCTTCGTAGTGATCACGCATCAAACCCATCACGTCTTGCACGGTGAGCAAGTGATCCGGAGCAATCCAAAGGGGCATACGATTGGTCAAATCCGCACCGCGTGCGTAGGTTTCATATTTTTTCATTTCAATCGGATTCACACGCATAAAACCTGCCCAAACACGTGCTTCGCAACCACGTGCAGCACTGAACGTCAGCGGAGCATACGTATCCGAAAAACTAAATTCTTCGTGTTTGCCTTTGAACAAACCGATATTCGTTGCGTAGTCCACAACATCATACGAATACACGCAAGTAATGTCGGGCAAATTCACTTTCGACAAATCTTTCGATGTGATAGACGTTTTTCCGTCGGCTTTCGGGAAAGTCGTGATACGCGCTTGATTGGCGTGTCCGGAGATATATCCGTCGGGAATGCGCAAAGCCACCCAAACAGCACCTTTCGTCCATTTTTTCGTATCAACAGCACCTTTGGAATTGAGAACACGCTGACCTTTTCCGATCAATTCAAGAATCCAAACTTCGTTCGGATCGGAGATAGAAAGCGACTCTCCGCTGCTGGCATAGCCATATTCGCTAAGCAATTCGCTGATCACTTTGATTGCCTCACGAGCGGTTTTTGCACGTTGCAAGGTCGTATAAATCAATGTGCCATAGTCGATAATACCGGCGGTATCAACCAATTCATCACGTCCTCCGTAGGTTGTTTCGCTGATAGCCAACTGAAATTCGTTCATATTTCCAACCACGGAATACGTTTGTTCGGCTTGTTTCATCGTTCCGAGTTTTTTGCCGGTGTCCCATTCATACACATCAACCATTGTTCCGGCAGGATAAATTGCAGCAGGACGGAAATACAATTCTCCATAAAGCGTGTGAGAATCAGCGGCGTAAGTAACCATTGTGGAGCCGTCTTTAGATGCACCTTTTGTAATTAAAAAATTCGTGCAAGCTTGCACATCAACGTTTGCAACAGACAAAGCAAGCAGCAAACCCATCATCAGATTTCGAGAGATCTTTTTCATATTTGTTATTAAGTTTAATTATATAAAACTACAAAGATACGAAAAAAAAAGTAAAATGCAAAGCGTTTTACTTTTTTTTGTTTAACTGTTTAGTTGTTTAATTGTTGAGTTGTTGTTTCGCCATTTTCTACGACAAGAATCAGCTAAACGCTTTTCTGTTATGTATTTTTGTGTATTAACTACGCTGTTTTTTCATAAATGATTTAATTTCTTATTTCAAGATTTTCTCTATCTGTTTCCCATTTCCGGGGAGATAATTTGTTGCAATATCCCAAATAATTGTATAGTCAATGCCGTGATATTCGTGGGAAATTTTGTTTCGCAAATAATACATTTCTTTCCAAGGGATGTCGTTGTATTTTGTTTTCAATTCTTCAGGCAAATTTTTGGATGCCTCGCCGATAATTTCAAAGTTTCTAATCACGGCATCTACCGTTTTGTAATCTCTCTTGAAACGTACGAAATCATAGCCATCAATATATTCCGCAATACGACTTATCGACAACAGAATATCCTCAAGATACATCACATAATCGCGTTTCAACTTATCCATTACAAATATACTACAGAATTTAAAATTTGATTTTTTAATTGTGGTTTTAACGCCTCTTTGGTAACTAAATCGATTCTACGGTGCAACTGTTTTTCAAGAAACATTTCCATCGAAAACACCCTCCAACCAATGGGTTTAGCAAATTCCACTAAAATATCCACATCGCTATTTTCATTAAACGAGCCATCGGAAATCGACCCAAAAACACCAATCGATGACAAAGCATATTCTTTCTGCAATATCGGTTTAATGCGAGCAATTTGGGTTAATATTTCAGTCGTTGTATTCATTTCTTTTGCAAAGATACGAAAAAAAATGAAACTTTGTTTCATTTTTTTGTTTAACTGTTTAGTTGTTGAATCGTTGAATTGTTAATGATTCAGTTCGTCATCCCGCGTCAAGCGCGGGATCTCCTTGCTATTGTTCCCTTGTTGCGAGGGGGTTGCGGGTCAAGCCCGCAATGACGGTCTTTGGTAGCACCCCCGCACCTCGCACCATTTACCCTTTACCAGCCGCGCAGCGGCGTTTAACCCTTTCACCGGCGAGGCGTAGCCGAGCGATTTACTCCCTTCCCTATCAAACCACCAGGCTGGATATACAACGGATAATAAAACAGGACATTCTCCGCTCCGCCCTTTGACAACGCACCACCAACTCTATAGCCTAATCCTGCAAACGTACCCCCATTACACGGGGAAACCTCTTGATAAGGACGAGCGGTCTGACCGCCCTGCGTTTGCATATCTACTGTTAAACCTTGCGCGTACTGACCAAAATAATAGCCGGGAGCCGACCTGCGCTGACAAATTGGCATTATTTTCTCTTTGGCAAACTTTTTGTACGTTTCTTTGCAAAGAACAAAAAATATGAGCGAAGTGAATGAAACGGCAGTGCCAACGCCGGAAAACAACGAAGAAACAAAGGAAAAAACAGAAGACATCAACCCTGTCGAGAAACTGACAAACGAAGTGAATGAGGCGAACGACAAGTACTTACGCCTCTATTCCGATTTTGAAAACTTCCGAAAACGGACAATGAAAGAACGCTTGGATCTGATCAAAACAGCATCCGAGTCGGTCATTCTGTCACTTCTGCCGGTGATGGACGATTTTGAACGCGCGCTGACATCCATCTCCGATGAGGCAACAAAATCAGGTATAGAGTTGATTTATAACAAATTAAAATCATCCCTCGAAAGTCAAGGGGTAAAGGCTATGGAAACCCTCAACATCGCTTTTGATGCCGATTTGCACGAGGCTGTTGCACAAGTGCCTTCCGATGATAAATCCAAAAAAGGATTGATTATCGACGAAATCCAACGTGGATACTACTTGAACGATAAAGTTATCCGCCACGCTAAAGTCATCGTTGCAAATTAAACCATTTATGCACGGGCGTTACACGCAACGCCTCAACTAAAACATTATGTCAAAACGCGATTATTACGAAGTATTGGGTGTTCCCAAAACCGCCACTGCCGAAGAGCTGAAGAAAGCCTACCGCAAGTTGGCTTTGCAATATCATCCCGACCGCAATCCGGGCGATAAGGCGGCAGAGGAGAAATTCAAAGAAGCTGCAGAGGCTTATGATGTGCTTTCAACACCCGACAAGAAAGCGCGCTACGACCAGTTCGGACACTCCGGAATGGATCCCAATGGAGGAGGTTTCAACTACTCCGATATCAATATGAACGACATTCTGCAAAACATCTTTGAACGGGCGTTTGGCAGTGGAAGTTTCCATAATTTCGGAGGAGATTTCAGCGGTGGTTTCAGTGGTTTCGGTGGTGGTGGACGACGTCAGCAACGGCGTGTCAATCGCGGTTCAGACCTGCGCGTTCGCGTGAAACTTACCTTGGAAGAAATCGCCAAAGGCGTAGAGAAAAAAATCAAACTGCATAAGAAAATTGCCTGTGATGCCTGCGGTGGAACGGGTGCAGCCTCCAAAGATGCTATCAAAACCTGCGAAACCTGTCATGGCACCGGACAAGTGGTTCACGTGTCGAACACGGTGTTCGGACAAATGCAGCAAACGATGGTTTGTCCGACTTGTCATGGAGAAGGACGTATCATCACGCAGAAGTGCAAGAAATGCCACGGACAGGGCGTTGTGGAAGGCGATGAGGTGGTTACTATCCGCATCCCTGCCGGCGTTGAAAACGGTATGCACATCTCGATGGGAGGCAAGGGAAACGCCGCTATTCACGGAGGTGTGAACGGAGATTTGATTGTGCTTATCGAAGAACTCGAACACCCGCTGTTTGAACGTGCGCAAAATAATCTGCACTACAATCAATTTGTTAGCATTACAGAGGCAGCCTTGGGCGAAAACGTTGAAGTGCCTACACTCGACGGGAAAGTGCGTGTGAAAATCGATGCCGGAACACAGTCCGGAAAACTTCTGCGCTTGCGAGGAAAGGGCTTACCATCGGTTAACAGCTACGGAAACGGAGATTTGATTATCTGCGTGAATATCTGGACACCCAAAAGCCTTACCAAAGAAGAGAAAGAACTCTTGGAAAAACTGCGCAACTCGCCAAACTTCAAGCCGGGCGCAAAGAACAACGACAATAAAGGATTTTTTGACCGTGTTCGGGATTATTTTGGGGGGTAGGTTGAGAGAAAAATATGTCCCAAAATTATCAATCACGGCATGGATTACAAATCTGCACCATCGAGCTTTTTTGATGCTTTCTTTGATAAAATTTTGTAAATTCAGATTATTTTCGTATCTTTGCGAAAAGCAAAATATAACACAATGACAACCGTTAATTCACGCACATTCTCCGAAAATCCCATTCATTATTTGAATTTGGCAAAGAACGACCATGTTGTTGTGGAACGTGGCGATTGCAAATTCCATATTACCTTGGAAATGCCGAAGCCACAAGAAATTTTAGAACCGGACGAGGATTTGCGCCGAGCAATCACAATGGACGAACTTCGAGATAGTACACTTGCATTTATTGATAAACTGTTTGCAAGTAAATGAAAGTATTAACAACTAATTTTTTCAATGGATTTGTTGTGCAACATTTTATTTTCCTTCCCCCGATAACACAACAACAATCGTGTGCAAGAGTATTTTCAGGTCGCTCAGCAAGGACATATTTTCGATGTATTCCAAATCAAACGCCATACGCTCAATCATTTGAGGAACGGACGATGCGTATCCGTATTTCACTTCTCCCAACGATGTTAAGCCGGGTTTAACACGTAGCAAACGCTTGTATTCCGGTGCGGTTTCCACGATTTTTTCAATGTAGTATTGCCGTTCGGGACGTGGTCCGACAAGGCTCATATTGCCCTTCAAAACATTCCATAACTGCGGAAGTTCATCAATGCGATATTTGCGCATAAAGCGTCCGAAAGGTGTAACACGTTCGTCGCTATCGCTTGAAAGTAGAGGCTGTTCGTCGCTTTCCGCATGTTCATACATCGAACGAAACTTGTAAATCCAAAACGGTTTTTCATTCAATCCCACACGTTCCTGCACGTAGAAAACCGAGCCTTCCGAACTGCGCTTGACTTTCCAAATCACAAGGAGAATCAGAGGAGAAAGCAATATGCCCAAGAAAAGACTCAACACAATATCAATGATGCGTTTGAGAAAATTCTGCCAAGCGGGCAAAGGGTCATCATCGGCGTATAACTGCACGTCGATCTGTTTGTTTCGTATGGCTTTGCGAATATGATGTGTATGCCAAATACGTCCGAAAAGGGTAAGTCCGAAATGCAGTGCAAACAGGATGAAAACGTAGTCGTAATACATTGCATAGTTCATCACGTGGTCATCCAAAATCACAATGAAGAATAACACAATAACCCCGCTAATCGAGTGTTTCAGCGTTTCTAAAATGTCGGAAGAAATCGTTTTGGAAAAAGGCTTTCGATAATATCCATACATAGAATAAAGCAAAAGCCAAGCCAAAGGAATCAGTGCTAATCCTTGATATAGGCGAACATCGTTCCAAACCATCTCGAACCCTGCTCCGGAAATACCGAGTTCATGGGATTTTCGATAGATGAAAAAAAACATCCACGCCAATGCTGCCGAGAAAAAATCGACAACAACATACATGGATGCGTGAGTTTTTTTAGAAATCATCCGTGAACAGCGTTTTGTTGAATTTCGTTCATAATTTGATACGCCACTTCGAGCGCATTATAGCCGTCGATAAAAGGAACAGCGGGTATTGAGTCGTGAACGATGGCATCGTGGAAACTGCTCAACTCGCCTTGAATGGCGTTGAGCGGTTCAACGGTTGGCTTTTCAATTTGAATGTGTTTTTTCTGTCCGTTGCCCAAATCAATAATCATAGCGAAAGGGTCTGCAAGCGATTTACTATCCACATCTTTCATACGAATAATTTCAGATGTTTTTTCTAAAAAATCCACTGAAATATACGCATCCTTTTGGAAAAATCGAGTTTTTCGCATATTTTGCATAGAGATTCGACTTGCCGTGATATTCGCCATACAGCCGTTGTTAAACTCCATACGAACATTCGCAATATCCGGTGTTTCACTGACGATTGCCACACCGCTTGCGCTGATTTTGCGAACAGGCGAATTAACCACACTCAAAATCAAATCCAGGTCGTGAATCATCAAATCCAAAATCACCGGAACGTCCAATCCGCGCGGGTTAAACATTGCCAAGCGGTGGGTTTCGATGAACATCGGACAAGAGATTTTTTCTTTAACCGACAAGAATGCGGGGTTGAAACGTTCAACGTGTCCAACCTGTGTTTTCACGCCTGCCTCATTAGCCAAAGCCAAGAGTTTCAGAGCTTCTTGCGGAGTGGTTGTAATTGGTTTTTCGATGAACACGTGCTTGCCTTTGCGCAAAGCGAGAGATGCAATTTCAAAATGTGCAATCGTTGGCGTAACAATATCGACAACGTCTGCAGCGTGAATCAGTTCGTCCAACTCTCGAAATTCCTTTATGCCGTATTCTGCCTCAACATTTACTGCATTTTCAGGATTAGTATCATAAAATCCAACGATAGTGTAGTGTTCGGGAAGTCCTTGAAGACATTTGATGTGGATTTTGCCGAGATGCCCGGCTCCGATGACAGCAATGGATAGCATAGTTTCGATTTTTTTTGCAAAGATACACAAAAATTACGAATTACGAATTACGAATTACGAATTATTTTCATTTTTAGGCAAAAAACAGTTAAACAAAAAAAATGAAACATTGTTTCATTTTTTTTTCGTATCTTTGCGAGATATTTCTTTTGCAAAAAAAATTAAAAAAACAATATGGAAAACATTAATTGGAAAGAACTGCCTTTTGGCTATTTCAAAACGGACTACAATGTCCGCGCAAACTACAAAGACGGTAAATGGAGCGACCTCGAAGTCAGCACCGATGAAAACATTACCATGCACATGGCTGCAACCTGCCTCCACTACGGACAAGAAGCTTTCGAGGGCTTGAAAGCCTTTCGGGGCGTTGACGGAAAGATTCGTCTTTTCCGCTTGGACGAAAACGGCAAACGCCTTGCTTTCTCCGCCCATGGCGTGATGATGCAACCCGTTCCTCAAGAATTGTTCGAGGAGGCTTGCAAAAAGGTGATTAAACTCAATGAGAAATTCATTCCGCCTTACGGAACAGGTGCATCGCTCTATCTGCGTCCGCTGTTGATCGGAACAGGTGCGCAAGTGGGCGTGAAACCCGCAAAAGAATACACGTTCATCGTGTTTGCGTGTCCGGTTGGACCTTACTTCAAAACCGGTTTCAACCCTGTGAAAATGCAGATTGTTCGCGACTTCGACCGTGCAGCTCCGCTGGGAACAGGAAGTTACAAAGTGGGAGGAAACTATGCTGCATCCCTACAAGCAAGCGAACGCTCGCACGATGAAGGTTTTTCATCCGTGTTCTTCCTTGATGCAAAAGAAAAAAAATACATTGATGAAGCAGGTCCTGCGAACTTCTTTGCTATCAAAGGCAACGACTATATCACGCCGAAATCCAATTCTATCTTGCGCTCAATTACCAATATGAGTCTTCGCGAACTCGCAGCTGATATGGGTTTGAACGTAATCGAACGCTCTATTGCAGTGGAAGAATTATCCACGTTCGACGAAGCCGGTGCTTGCGGAACAGCAGCAGTGATCACACCCATCGGAGAAATCGTGGATCGTGAGATGAAAATCTCTTACAAATTCGGTCAAGAAGGCGTTACAGGCAAAATATCCACTCAACTCTACGAACGCCTGCGTGGCATTCAGTTTGGAGAAATTGAGGATAAATTCAATTGGAATACCATCATCGAATAAAAAGGGTTAATGGTTAGTATACAATTTTCAGGTTTATCCCTCGGTCATCACAAATTCCAATTTCACGTGGATGATGCGCTGTTTCAAGCGAGAAACTACGATGAAATTTCCGATTGTGATGTGAATGTGGAAATCGATCTTGAAAAAACCGAACGTTTTTTGAAGTTGGATTTCACGTTTTCGGGAACGTATTTTGTTCCGTGTGATCGCTGTTTGGATCCTGTTGAAATCCCTGTGGATTACGACGAATCGCTGATTGTGAACTTTGGAAATGAAACCTGTTTAGACGATGAGGTTTGGGAAGTTTCGCCCAAAGAACACGAACTGATTTTGGACGATTTTATTTGCGATTCTCTCGTGCTTTCACGCCCGCTCAGCATAACACACGACATTGCCGATTGCAATCCGGAAATGCTCGCTAAATTGCAGAATCAAGAACCCGAAAAAACGGAGATTGACCCACGTTGGGATGCGCTCCGCGCAGTGAAAGGGTAAAGGGTTAAACGCCGCTTTGCGGCTGGTAAAAGGTAAATGTAGGGGCGGGGTTTACCCGCCCTTATCAGAATATATTAAAAAACGATAATTATGACAAAAAATCCCATCGTAGAAGTATGCATTGATTCCGTGGAATCCGCACGGATTGCGCAGGATGCCGGAGCGTATCGTGTGGAATTGTGCGCAAACCTGTCGGAAGGCGGAACAACGCCTTCAATTGCCCTCATCGAACTTGTGCGAGAACTGTTGTCATCGGTTAAATTGTATGTGTTGATTCGTCCTCGAGGAGGCGATTTCTACTACAACGATGCGGAGTTTGAAATGATGAAAAGAGAAGTGCACGCTTGTGGAAAAGCGGGTTGCGACGGTGTTGTTATAGGACTGTTGAATATCGACGGAACCATAGATATGGTGCGGAATAGAGAGCTTGTGGATATCGCCAAAAAATACGCAATGGGCGTTACGTTTCATCGAGCATTCGATCGCTGTTCCGACCTGTTTCAAGGTTTGGAAGAAGTCATTTCCTTGGGATGCGAACGTATTCTAACATCAGGCGGAAAGCTTACAGCCATCGAAGGTGCAGAGGTTCTTAAACAACTCATTCAACAAGCAAAAAACCGTATCACGATTATGCCCGGAGCCGGAGTAACGCCTGAAAATGCTGCGGGATTACTCGAAAAAACAGGAGCAAGCGAAATTCACGGAACATTCAGAAGTCGTGTTCAAAGCTCGATGACCTACAAAAGTCTTGCATTTGCAAACGATCCGCAAGAATACAGTTATTGGTTAGCGGATAAGGGGAAAATTGAGGCGGTTGTAAAAGGGGCGAGGTAAGATTCCTCTCTTCACACATACGTCATGTCGAATGAAGCACGTAGTGCGGAATTGAGACATCCCCTTGCTTGCTACCTGAAAAGTATTTTCCCGAAAAATTTGGTAAATTCAAAAAAAAATTGTAACTTTGCGGTCGGATGTTCCTATTAAGACTGATAAATAACTTTCTATACTCACTTAAAACCAAAAAATCATGAAAAAGAAAATTATTTTAGGATGCTCGGCGATAGCCCTTGCCCTAAGCACTGCATTTTTGTTTGAATGCCCGCCTCCGGATTTGTTTAGTCGAACTGTATTACTGCCATGTCCGGAAGATTGTGGCAAATTCTACTCGTGTAGTTATGGAGTACCAATTCTGATGCACTGTCCGGATGGTTTGTATTTCAACGCTGAGTGGGAAGTTTGCGATTGGCCACAAAATGTTCCCTGTGAAGATGGTGGCGGGAACGGTGGCGGTGGAATAGTTATGGGATGGGGATATACTCGTGACGATTGTGGGAAATTGTTTGAAGGAGGGAAACCGGGGGAAACATTTGAAATAGAAGTTAATGGAGAACGCATAGAATTAAAATACAATGCGGTTGGTTCTGTGTTTTTTGTTATGGAAGACATTGTGCAAGGTTGTGTTCCCGGAGGAAATATGAGTTCTTGCAAGGAAGAAGAATGCCCTACGTTCACAATTATTAACTAATCAAATCGTTTAACATGAAAAAGATCTTTTTCCCCGTTATCGCTACACTTTTTGGGGTAGTAGTGTTTTTCTCCTGCAACGGAAAAGACAAAACCGTTCCCGTTGAAAGTATAAGCCTTAATCATGCAACTACAACACGTATAGCAAATTATCCCTTTCGTTTGAAAGCAACCATACTTCCTGAGAATGCGACAAATAAGAATGTAACATGGTCGAGTTTCGACGATGCAATTGTTCAGATCCGTGGAGATGAGATCCGCCTGTTATATTGGACTCTCAACCCTGTTCGGATAACAGCTACGGCATACGGTGGTGAGCGAGCTTCTTGCGATGCTACAGCGGCGCGAGGTTGTGGCAATCAAACACCTGCATTTTCAAGTTTAGGGACAGTATCTTTCAAGTCGGATAGGGTGTGGAAAGTAGGCGAACAGGAATGGTCGGATGTGGTTATGGCTTCGAATTGTAGCAATAGAGAACAATTTAATGGCTATGAAGAAAATAGTACGGATCCTTACAATATGGACTGCCGTTCCAATTCGGGCTATGGCGACCTGTTTTCTTGGTGTGCCGTTGTGGGCTTTCAAGACGAACTTTGTCCCTATCCTTGGCGTGTACCCACAAAGGACGACTTTGCCAACTTGGAAAAGGCTTTGGGAGGTACAGGGGAAGAGCGTTTAGACTCTATGTTTGTGGATAGCAAATATGTGAACGTTTGGGGCTGTACTTTCGGTGGGGGATGCTATAGTGATGGCAGAACCAACGCACAGGGGATGTGGGCAGGTTATTGGACACAATCCCAAATTGCCGGAGTAGCCAATGCTGTTTCTTGTTTGAGTCTATCTGAATTTGGATCTATAATTGTGGATGGATTTAGGTCAAAAGAAGATGGTGCGACTTTGCGTTGTGTTAAGGGAAATTGAACAGGTTTTGACAAATAAAAATCAACGCAGTGAAAGTTAAACTAGTTCCATTGTGCATAGGAATATTTATTGCTCTAATGCTTGTGAGTTGCGGAACAGACAGGATGAGTTCGGGAAAAGTTATCCCTATGGATTTCTCTCAACAAAGCGTTAGTGTTCACGAAATAGGGCTGATACGGGATGTTGAAATCTACAATCTTAATGCGGATACGGATGAGGCACTATTTGGCGAAATAAACAAACTTATTCGCCACAACAACCGCCTGTATTTGGCGGATTATCGGAAAACGATGTCTGTGTTTGTTTATGACACGTCCGGCGCATATATCAACACCATATCCGCCTACGGACAAGGACCTGCGGAATACTACCAACTTACCGACATATTCGTTGATCCCATAGACCACACACTGAACCTTGTTAGTCGCATAGATAGGAAACTGCTGAAATACGATGCGGATGGGCAACAGTTGTTAAGCATTAGTCGATTGCCCAAGGCTTTTAGTTGTTTCACAAAAACAGCAGACGGCTTTATCGGCGATATGAGAAACTATACGGAAGACATGAGAAATCCCCAAAATCTATGGATTTTATCAAAGGATTTAGAACCTGTGAACGCATTCTTCGACATTGACCCAAGCTGGGAAAGCATATCATCAAGCACAACCGCATTTTCTTCAACGTATAAATCCAAAACGTATTACACACGGTTTATGGATCCGAACATCTACACCGTTGAGGATAATGATATTTACGCTTCCTACACCTTCGATTTGGGACAAACAACGCTACCGGAAGAATACCACTCGTTTGATGCCTACGAAGAGCTACGAGACGAATTCAAACACATGAATTACGTTTACAATTTTTATAATTTTCAGGAAACTGACAATTTTCTGATTGTTCAAACCGTGTATAAAGGTCAAGTACTGTTTGGCATCTACAACAAGCAAGACGGACAGTCTAAAATCGCAAGAACAGATGCGAACACAGACAAATATCTGCTTTCTTTCGGGCAAATCGTTGGTATGGATGAAACTGCCAT
>QMCD01000830.1_pt1 | contig 20711 bp, 14 predicted proteins | sample 1821841 | NCBI WGS metagenome assembly QMCD01 (sample SAMN01991225, study PRJNA193472) | Termite gut metagenome, whole genome shotgun sequencing project. | isolation source: worker | host: Macrotermes natalensis
ACCAACAGCTACCTTGTGCTGGGGGCGGCGCGCGCGCTGCTGTTTGATTTGGCGGTGGACGACCCCCGCCTGTTTGCCTACGCCGAAAAGCTTGCGAATAAGCCGGTGCGGCTTGTGCTAAGCCACGGGCATTACGACCACGCCTACCACCTGAACAGGCTAGGCGAGGCATACTGGTCTATTCCCGAATGAACATTCCAAGGGCCTACTGAGAATTTGAACAGTGGCATTGTTTATACCTCCGTGATATACTTTCAATAGGTTTTGAAATGTGTATCGTTCGCCTGAATGCTTTTCTATTGTGAAGTTTATCAGCCGGACGATAATCTTTCAGCGATTAGTCAATGTCCGCGACTCGACAAGTTTACTGTTTACTATTAAAATGTCCTTTGAATTACACCGGAGCATCCCATTTCAACACGGGAGGGCAGCATGTCAAACGAATATGAGATAATTAAGTATCCGTATTTTAACTATTTTAATCTATTTCTTGTGGCTATCGATTACCGAACTCCTCATCTACACCGTGATTTTGAGATTGATTTAGTTCTTGACGGGGAGCCGGTTTTTCTTGTAAACGGCGTTTCACACGCTCTCAATCCGGGTGATATAATTCTCCTCAACCCCGATCAATTGCATGAGATTCAAACAGTAAAGAAATCTGCCACTATTCTTGCGCTGCAGGTATCCCCCAAAATATTTATAAATGCTGTGCCAAGTATTCAATCCCTCTTTTTTGATGAGATGTTTTTAAGGACATCACTCTCATTGAAACAGCTAAAAAATGTCCGAAATTCATTGTTACAATTAGCTTTAGTCTATATGGAAAAGTCGCCTTATTATGAATTGGAATGCATGAGCATATTGAGCGGAATGATGTACCTCTTTTTATGTGAATTACCCGTCCACAGTATAACGCCAGAATTGCAGGCTGAGGCAAATAAACGCGCTGACCGTTTGCGTAGAATAATTGATTTTGTGGATGAAAACTACACAAGAAAGACGCGCTTAAAGGATGTTGCGAAACTGGAAGGGTTGTCATTAAACTATTTGTCCTATTTTATAAAAGAAAACCTTAACATGACGTTTCAGGATTATATCTGCAGTCTAAGGCTCAATCAGGCAAAAAAGCTGCTGCTGTCAAGCGATAAGAGTTTATTCACCATTTGTATCGAGTCGGGATTCTCTGATCCCCGTTATCTTTTCAAAGCCTTTACCACAAATGTTGGAATAACGCCCGGGGAGTTCCGCAAGCAGACATCACAGCTTGTTGATGAAAACGGTAGAATCCATCGCAGTTCCCACTCATCAGAACGCTATTTTTCTACAGAAATGGCGCTAAACCTGGTACAAAGCGCGCGTAATGCTGATATAGTGTAATAATGCTTATTTCACATAAGCTATACTGTCCCCATAAACCTGGACACGGAACTGCAAAAACAAAATGTGCCTGATAGCCGATGTCGGTGATGCTCCTGCCTTTCTCCACCTTCAGGCAAAATGCGCTCTGCTCCATTTTGCGCGCCGAATGAACTCCCCGATGCTTTCCCCAGTCTCTATTTTGAACATCCGCGAAAAGTTGCAGTGGGCGGCGATTTGGTCGACGGATAAATCCTCGCCTATGTGAGGCGTGTACCGCGTAATTAATAATAAAAGCTATCGGCACACCGGCTTCATCCTCCAACCGAACGAGCGCCAGCATCTTATCGCTGGGCCGCTCAAAGTTGTTGCCGATTTCGCCTTTTCCGTTAAATATTTCGTCGCGGTTTATATTAACATACGACCTACCGGCGCCGTAGCCGACCCGGGCGGGTTTTTTGGCGGCTTCCGCGCGTTTTAGGGTTTCCGCCAGCGTTTTAAGGACGGCCGCGTACCACTACTGATGCTTTTGTGTTGAATCCTTCGCCGTTATACCCTCTATCCCGAGCACAGGAACAGTGTGTGTGTGGGTAGCCGCCATAAATACATATTCTTCATCAAGCCCCGTTTGTTCGCAGATAAACTTCAGGGTTTCATCGGGTCTCGGAACCGCAATGGTATCAAAGGTGATAAAGAGCGCCCTATGCGCGCCGTCGTCAATATCCAGCCCCCTGACATGAATAGGGTCTATAACACGGTCGATTTCAATTGTGAGAAAGTACGGTATTGGAAAAAGGGTCTCATCAGGCGTAATGTCTCCCAGAGCGGCGCCTGCCTTAAGCGGATATGCTGACACATTCATCTTCCTCCATTTTATGGTGCTACGGTGTCATTCCACCGCAATTTCAATCGTCACGCTGTCCAGCCCGTTGGCAGACACCGTGAGTGTTGCCACGCCTTTTTCGCTTCCCGCACGCACGATTGCAAGCGTGCGGCCATAGAAGGTCTCGTGCGCGTTGTCGTAGTAATACTCCTCCATACGCGGGTTACCGCTGCCGCTGGCCTGCAAGATACCCGCACCATCCACCGTTACTGTAACAGACTTTTTTACCGCCGTATTCAAGATGCCGTTTTCGTCCACCAGCTCAATATTTACATAGCACAAATCGTTTGCTCCCGCGCGGATGCTTTCGCGCTCCTTGGTAACGTGCAGCCTCGGTTTCCCGGCAGTCGTAAGGCTGAAGCGGCCTACCACGCTGCCACCGCTATACGCCACTGCCTCCACCGTGCCTGCTTCGTACACTGTATCAAACGCACAGTAGTTTTTTTTGAAGCTGTCGCCAACAGGCTTTTTGCCCTGTGATTTCCCGTTTATGAGAAGCTCGATTTCATCGGCGTCCGAGTAAACCTCCACCACCGCACCTTTTCCCTCGTACCCCGGCCATGTCCAGCTTGAAATTGAATCAGTCCAGCTCCACGATCCCATGTAGGCCTTCTGTCCGTAGCGTTCGGGGCGCTGCACCGCAATATAAGGCATATGGTTTCTACCGCCCCATATGATTTCACGCCAATAGGAAATGGGGCGGCGGTATCCGGTCAGGTCAAAATCGGCGCAATAGGCCGCAATCCATGGGTAATCACCGTAGAAAACCTTGTTTCGGTCGTCGTCATAGCCCACATGCCCGATACCCACCTCGCCCAGGTAATCCCACGATGTCCAAGAGAAATCGCCGAGGATATAGCCATGCCCGGTAACCAATTCCCAGTTTTTATCAAGCGCCGCTGGAAACGTTTCAGTTCCGACAACCGTTCGGTTTGAGGAGATTTTCCGCTCTCCCTCGTAGCGCGACGTGGCATAATTGTAACCCACCACATCCAACATACCGCAGGATTCTTCAAGATACGCGTTCAGTTGCGGATTTTCCATAAACTTATTCATGATGGCGCGCATGTCAGCCATGATTTGGTTTATTTCGCCGCTCTCCAGACCCTTACCCTGTATCTCGATGCCCATGGATTTTAGTATCTCGTTTCGCCGGTTGGCGATGGCGTTCATCGTATTAATGCCGTTCGTGATGAAGCGCGTTTGATCCATGGAGCGTATTTTTTCTGCGATTTTTCGGCCCCAAATTACGCTTCTGTCCGAACCGACCTCGGAAATCTCATTGCCGATAGAATAGAACACAACCGAAGGGTGGTTATAGTCTTTTTTTACCATCATCTCTACATCCTCTTCCCAACAGTCCGGGAAGGCCAGGCTGTAATCAAAATCGTTCTTCGCCTGCGTCCACACATCAGAAAACTCGTCCATTACCAAAAGCCCCAATCGGTCGCATGCGTCAAGCATGGCTTTTGACATAGGATGGTGCGACGAGCGCAACGCGTTGTAACCGGCCTCCTTGTGCAGCCTGGCCCGGCGGAACTCCGCGTCCTCAAACGTAGCCGCGCCCAGTATGCCGTTATCATGGTGGATACAGCCGCCCTTAAGCTTGACGGTGCTGCCGTTCAACCGCAGGCCGTAATCGGGGTCGAGTGTAAGGTGGCGAATGCCGAAGAAACTTACATCCTCATCAATAGCCGCACCCTCCACTTCAATGCGGGTTTCACAGCGGTAGAGATGGGGGGTATTTAAATCCCACAAACGCGGATTCTTCACATAATGGCGCTGGCGCACGGTGATTTCGCCACCCGAAAAGCAGGTAAACCCGGTTCTTTCCCGCGCCGCCACGCTGCCGTTTTTATCCAGTATTTCAGTAACCAAAGCACCGTTTTTAAATCCTATCGCCTCGTTCTGTATTTCCGCCGCTACCTCAATCACGGCTATATCGGGGCGCACGTCAGGAGTTTGAATCATTACGCCATCTGTTTTTATGTGCAAAGGCATGCCGGTTAACAGCTTGACATTGCGGTATATGCCGGTACCGGTGTACCAGCGTCCGTTTGGCTGCGCTCCGTTTTTGACCAGAACTTTAATTGTATTCTCCTCGCCGAAGCGCAAGAAATCGTTGATTTTGATGTAAAAATTGGAGTACCCGTAGGTATGCTTTCCGGCAAAGTCTTCGTTTACCCAAACAGACGCGTTCATGTACACGCCTTCAAATTCAAGGAATATGACATTACCAGCGTCTTTTGCCGATACAAAAAAGGTCTTGGAATACATCACGTTACCCGGTTCAAAATACGCAATCCCGCCCGCAGTGGGTTTATCCGCGCGGCGTTTACCCAGTATCATAGCATCGTGCGGTAGCGTCACTTCCTTTGGCGCGGGGGTCGCGCCAAGAATCAGCCTCTCAAACGCACTGATGTCTCTGTCAACCGTCCATCCAGCATTAAAATCTTGTTTCAGCATTTTCTGTATCCTTTCCAAAGCACCCAACATGAGGCTTTTTATGGCTTATTGCTTGTTCGGTATTTTTTTAAGAGCCGCGTCCAATTGGTCGATGGATGACTGTGGCAGCTCCAGTGTTTTCATCAAATCACACAGCCGCGTACCCCGTACCGCGTGCAGCAGCTTGTCTTCACTGAAATAACGGGCCGCCGCTATCCGCTTAACACCGGATATCACCTCATGCAGCAGAGCCTGCACATCATCGGACTGCGCGCGCAGATACCCTATGGTGCACTCCACTGACAGGGCTGGCTCCATATCGCCGTTTATTTTGCCCATGCAGGCAGGGGCGGCAAATCCGGCAGGCATCAGCACGCCAAATATATCCCATAGCCATTCGATGCTGTCCTGTACCCATCGGGCGGCCCGGCTGCATAGCGTACCGCTGTTAAGATAAGGCTCGCCCGTACTGAAGCCATGGCCGCCGTAGGCGTAGATATGGCTTTCAAACTGGATATTGTGAGCGTTCAACGCGGTTTCAAATTCCAGATTGTTCTCTGTAGGTGCCATATTATCATCCCGCGCAGTAAACAAAAAGCAGGGGCAGGTATCGCCGCTCACATGCTCGGCGGGATAGGGCATGCCCGGCTGGCACATGTCTACGAGGTTTTTACAGATGGCCGGATAGCCCAGGATGGCCGCTGCAGGTCGGTGCATGGCCACCGTGGCCGCGCAGGCGGTTAGGTGCCCGCCGGCTGAAAAACCGATGACGGCTATTTTATCCGTTTGTATATGCCAGCTTTCGGCGTTCTCCAGAAGTAAGGCCATCGCCGCGTCATAATCGTTCAGCGGGTTTGGCCAGGCCTTGTGTTCGCCCACCGAATAACGCAGCACAAAGGCTTGGAATCCCGCTTTTAAATAGGCGTAGGCAATCGGTTCAGCCTCCCTGTCCGAGCACATACTGTAGCCGCCGCCCGGCAGAATAAGGATAGCCGGGCGTTTTTGAATTGCGCCGAACTCACCCCCCACATCCTGAACAAAACACGTAAGCTTCACGTTGCGAGCCTCGTTTAAAACTATTTTTTCCAATTGCATACTTGTACCTCCACTATTTTTTTCCTTGTTTATCGCTCATCAATTCGCGTGTTCTCGCTTTTACCCGTCCGCTTCCTCCAGCCGAACGTTTAGGGTTAACAGCGCGTCCCGCCACGCCTGTGTGCCCTTGTCCAACCCGGTTACTGCTGTTTCCAGGTATGTTTCCAGCGGTGTGTTGGCAAAATAGATGGCTTGGCTTTTTAGTTTAGATATGGAGAACCCCTCCCCCATCACTTCCCGGCAAATGCCGCAGGCTTTGGCGTTGGCCGCTATATAGCCAAGCGTGGATTTCAGCGAACAGCCGTACGGATTTTTACCCGTCAGTGTAACACGGGCGCTTGTGGCGATATCGCGGGAGGAATTGCCCACCAGCAGCTCATAGATGCCGGGCTCGGCCGTCCAGCAGCCTAAAGCGGTGTCGTAGGACGCGAAGGACTGTGGCGTCAGCAACATCTCTACCGTTTTTTCTTCGCCGGGCTGCAAATCAACCTTCACAAAACCTTTCAGCTCTTTTTCCGGTTTTTTCAAGGTGGATTCAATGTCCCGCACGTAGAGCTGGATAACCTCTTTAGCCGCCACCTCTCCTGTGTTTATTACCTTCGCCGTCACTACCAGGGGTTCGGCAGCGGCGTTGCTGTATGCGGGCTGTGATACCTCTGCGTCCTTGATGACAAAGCTGCTGTAGCTTAGACCAAAGCCAAAGGGGTATAGAGGCGTGATGTTCTTGTAATCGTAGTACCGGTAACCCACGAAGATACCCTCGCCGTACATCACCTTCCCGAATTCGCCAGGGAAATTGATGCTGGAAGGACAATCCCGGTAGGTTTTAGGAAAGGTGAGTGGCAGCTTCCCACTGGGGCTCACCGCGCCAAACAGGATATCAGCCGTAGCCCGCGCGCCCTCCATTCCCGGGAAAAACAGGCATATAAGGGCATCCACATCGTCAATACAGTCACAAAGCTCCACCGGCCCGGAGACATTCATCAGCAATACAATTTTCTTGTTGGCTGCCTTGGCTTTAGCGATAGCTTCCAACAACATGGCGCGTTCTTGCACGTCAAAATCCATGGCAGGGCGGTCTCTTCCCTCCTGGCCGCACGCGCCTGCAGTGATAATAACCACCTGCGTGTCAGCTAATAGTTCATCCAGCAATATGGTGTCTGTGTACCGGGCTGCCTCGGTTGGCAGGCTAGTGAATTTGGCGGTGTCCACCTGAGCGCTGCCGCTGCCCGATTCCATGAAACGCTTTGTCAGTTTACCGAACAGCGCCAGCTTTGTGCCCCGCGAAAGTGGAAGCAAACCGTTGTTTTTTAAAAGCGTGATGCCCTCGACCGCCGCATCGTAGGCGGCACTGCGGGAGAGCACATTGTCGATAACAGGATATTTCTTCCCGTTAAATTTGGGCGTTTTCAAAATCATTTTCAGCATGCGCGTCACCGCGTCATCGATGCGCTGCATGGGTATTGTGCCGTCCTCCACTGCCCGATAAACCGCCTGCTTGCCTCTGGGGCCCGGCATATCCATATCATTTCCGGCCAGCAACGCCTTTACCTGATCGTAGACAGCGCCCCAGTCGGACACCACCTGACCCTCAAAGCCCCACTCCTCTTTCAGTACCGTGGTAAGCAGCCAGTGATTATGCGCGCAGGGAACGCCGTTGATGGAGTTATAAGCGCTCATGACGGTTCCCACACCGCCTTCTTTTACGGCAGCCTCAAAGCCAGGTAAGTAGATTTCCCGCAGGGCGCGCTCGGAAATGTGCTCATCAATGCCCACGCGCAATGTTTCCTGATTGTTGGCCGCATAGTGTTTAACATCAGCCACCATCCCTTGGTCTTGAACACCTTTTGAAAACTCCGGCGCCATGCGGCTGCTCAGATATGGGTCTTCGGAGAAGGATTCGAATAATCTGCCGTTACGGGGATCACGATGGATGTTTGTGTTGGGTGTGCCCAGCAGCACGTCAATGCCATAAGCCATTGCCTCCCGAGCCACAGCCTCGGCTACCCGGTACACCAGTTGTGGCTCCCATGTGGCCCCCAGCAGCATGCCCGGGGGGAAGCATCCCGGCTCCTCGCCGTTTGGCCGCACACTGTCAACGCGCCGGCGCAGCTCTAAAATGATTTCCCGCGCCTCCTCCGGTATAGTGTCCGGCAGCGGATCATGGCTGGCGCACAGCGCCACCCATTGCATAAAAGAGGAGCCGCTTTCGCTGCTGGAAGCGCTGTCCTGTTCTTTTATTTCATTCCCTTCAGCGGGCTTCGCTATCTTCACATCCCTTAATTCCATCAAATACTGCATCAGATTTACCCCGGTGGCACCGTCCAGATATCTAATGGACGGGATGCCGTATTGGGGCATTTCCACTGTGGAAAAGACGCTGCCGCCCGTAAGCAAATCCACCTTCTCCCTGAGAAACATTTCTTTTAATAGTATCGAAATTGACGCCTCGTTAATCAGCTTGCTCATACAAATCCTCCCCTGTATTTCAGTATAAAGCACAATATTTAACACTCCGCAAACACCTGCATTTACTTATTCACCAAGACTGCCTTTCCCTGCGTGATGCCGCTTTCGTTAAAGGCATCAACGCGCACATACGCTAAATGGTGGAGCCGTGCCCGGCTCCGGGGAAAAAGCCGCCGGGAGAATAGGAATACGGGTTGTTTTCCGCCAAGGTAAAAGGCCCGAGAGGGCTGCCGCTCACATACACGCCGTCGCCGTAGGTGTTGTACTCCGTGCCGGCGCGGCATATTGCAAGTAGTATTTGTCGCCGCGCTTGTTCATCCAGGCTCCTTCTATAAACGGGTTTGTGTCAGCGGTATGGTCTTCACCGGTGCGCTCATAGCCAATTTCTGCTTTACGGCCAGATATAAGCTCGTATTCCTCACCAATTTTGCGCATGGTAGCCGGATCCAGTTCAACGCCTTTAATCGGCTTGTCGCTGGAGCTGCCCCAGTAATAATACAACCGTCCGTCGTCGTCAAAAACATATGCGGATCCCAGAACATGAAGGAGCCGGGGATATGCTCGAAAACGCCTGTCTCCGGCTGTTTGGTGCGGTAAAAACCGCAGTTTTTATGCATACGGGAGGCGCAGAAATACAGCCAATCGCCAATTACACACACGTCCGGCGCGTAATCATATGTGGGCAGGCCCGGCAAGGGGTATTTCCGCCAGTTCACCAAATCGTCGCTGGCAAAAACCTTCCTACATTGAGGGGAACAGGTAGTACCGATTCTTGAACAAAACCAAAGACGGATCCGCCGCTTCCCGGTTGAGCATGATGCCGTTGTCCGTTTTATGAAATTGGTACGCGTAGCTCAGGTTGACGGGGTTACAATAATACTTCTTCACGCGAACGCCCCCTGATTTAACTGTGTGAATATATCACACATGGCCGTCTTCAGACTGTCCTTTTCCTCCGCATCGGTTTCCTGTGCCATTAGCGTCTCAAAAACCCGCCTCAGCGCGGCCTCGCCGTTATCGGCGACCCATGCGTAGAGCTCCCCGCGGGCCTTTTTTTGATACACGGCCAGTGAGCCGTACACGGAATCGTCAACGCCGGTATGCGCCGGAAGGGCACGGCTTTTGCCCAGGTACTGAAGCAGTAGGAATTTCAGCATAGCGGGGACTAAAATATTCGTCTTTGCCGTGGTTTGCTCCAGCATCTCTTTTAGATAGGGCACATCTTTGCGGCGGCCAACATCCATTCTGGACGAGTGAGTGCCATATCCCTCAATCGGCCCGTCGTCAAAAATGTTCAAATTAAACCGCTTAGCATTGTCATAGGGGAGTATGCTTTCCTCACCCGCATCTTCCGGCACGGGTATCCGCAGGGTTCTTGTATCCTCCAGCGGCAAGCACTCCTCCAGCGATTTATTTAGCTTGCCGGAAAAGCTGTGGGGCAGCATCGCATTGAAATCCGAAGGCAGGGACGCACCCGGCTCTTTATAGGTATAGCGGCGGGATATTTGGTCTACCGGTACCATAACATCGGAGGTGTTGTGGTTCACCATAACAGGGTTCGAGAAGCGCTCGGCAATGCCCACGCCGGTAACGGCTTCCCACCCCGCCGTATCCTCCGCAGCGGGATAGCTGCCGGGGGAAGCGTTAAACTCGCCTATCAATGCCGCGATAAATGGAATCGGTAAATCGGCCAGCTTTTTTAGCTTCTCCCATTGCGCGGGAAGCTTGCTTTTCACTTCAACTGTCGATGTCTTTTTGTCATCATTCTCGTCCGCAGTCATTGCCAGCACTTTCATGTTAAGCGCCTGCGCCATTGGGAAATAGTAATAAATATTAAAATACGCGTTAGCCACCGGTCCATTGGCGATGGTTGCGCATAGCCCCAGGTTCTGGCCGGTCAGCATCAGCGCCATATAGCCGCCGGCACTGCCACCCACCAAAACGATTCTCTTTTTATCAAACTCGTCCATCTGGCGCAGCGTATACAGTGCGGCATTGTTGAAAACCAGGTTGTCCCCAGCAAGAGTTGCGTTTGCGTTTGACGGCGCTTGGGTTGGGCACGCAACGGCCCATCCTTGGGCCAGGTAATCGCGCAGCTCCAAGGCATCCTCTCCCATCTCGTAATGCGGGATATAAACAAGCGGCATCGGCTTTGAAGCTTTATCAGGTAAAAAGATATTTACCTTGCGTGTATCAATTTTCTCATCGCTTGTAATATATGGAATCTCAATCGTTTGGCGCGTAACATTCTCCAGTGGCGGCGGCACCTGCCTTGGCTGTGCCAGAATCGCCAACACCTTGGCCATATCCATTTTTTCCTGTTTCATAAGACAATTCCTTTCAGGCATCAACGAGTTTTGAAACGCCGCCCGATGCCATTTAATGATTACACCGTAGCTTTAAAAGTGACCCATCTTTCAAGACTCATTCACTGAACAGCAATCCCGTTTAGCAGGATGCGCCAGCCGCAAAGCTCAGACGGGATTTCCAGATCGTAATGCCATCCCGTGGGAAGCGCAAGCGAAATATCCAGCACATGCGCGTCTTCGTCCGCACGGTAGTTCATAAAAATCATACCGTCCGTGCATTTTGCCGCACCTCTGGCCCATCGAAGCCCACAGGGATCAGGCGCAATTTTTATCATTTTCGCATGTTCGTCGGGCTGGCCAAGACCCAGTACCTTATTGGTCAGCAGCGTGCCAACCAATCCGTTGGCCCCATGGCACCCGGAAAAAGCGCTGTATCCTTCAAAAAAGGTTCCGGAACCATCGCGTAGCTGAGCCAGGTAAACGTCTTTTAATTCCTTTACCAGTGTATTAATTTTCCCCAGACGCGCCAGCACGTCAAAGCGGACAATCAAGCCAATGAATATATTCGCCTTTCCAAAGTTGGGGCTTGGCCGGTATTTAGGAGCATACCCCATTGTATTCACAAACCCGTTGATATAGGCTGTGTCATCCAGATGGAATCCGCTCCAAATTTCATAGGCCGCGCCGGCTTCGCTCAAGCAATCGCCACGTTGCAGCTGCCCGTTAACGTATGCCGCACTGTCCCCGTTCTTTTTGAAAAAGCTGGCGCTGTTGTCCATCGATTCGATGATGGCGCGCATCTCACCGGCGGTTGTTTTCCATAAAGGCTTGTCGTAAAGCTCCGCCAGCCGTTCCAGCGCGCAGACGGCAAGACAGTTGTTGGGAATATTGATAGGCTCAAGGCAAAATGCCTTGTTGGAGAGCGACCAATCAACAAACTGGTCGGGCAGGTTCTCCAATAATCCGCTTTCACCCCGTAGCGAGAGCAGTCCCTCAACGAAATATCCAACGCGCTTTTCGCAGGCGTTTATAAAATTCCTGTCTCCGGAGCGCCTGTAATAATCATACAACTGCACCGCCAGCCAAAAAGACCATGTGGTGATACCCACGTCTTCATCATCAGCCTTGCTGGCGGGATATACCTCCGGGAAAAAGCCTTTCCATTTTTTCGTTCCGTCCGTCAACATGAAATTTTCTAAAAAATCCCTTTCAACGGAGATATCCCCAAACATCTGCCAAGCGCTCTGTGCGCTAAACTGTGAATCGCACAGCCATCCGCCGCGCTCACGCTCCGGGCAGTCCATAAAAATATCAAGGGTGTTCAAACGCAGCGTGCGACGCGATGCTTCATAAATCGCATTCAGCTCCCCATCGCTGCACGAGAAAAAGCAGTTGCGCGCGTCGTCATATGCATCGTCCAGCAAAATGGGGTAGCCAAGCGTAACCCGCCCCTGGGTTCTTAGGATGATTTTGATATAACGGGTTAGTTTTGGCTCAAAGGTGGTCAAGTGATAATTCCCCGGTTTTAGGCTGTATCTTGCAACATAGGTATTGCCTTTGAATGCGCCGGTGAAATGCAGATGGTCTGAATGGATGACGTCAACACAGCAGTCCTTCTCCGCCGTGATCGTAAAATCAATGAATCCAAGTTCGGTTGTTTTGCGTCCAAAGGTAACGGCTGCCGGCTGAGCGCCCGACTGCAAGGTGATGCTTTTTACGCCGTTTGTGCCGCCAAGAGTATAAACACCCGAGAAGGGCACGTCCCTCTCCTGACGTATAGCTTTCAAAAACTGATTTTCAGGTGGTACCATTTCATAATATGTGCGGTGCATATGCCTGGATAATTGAATGGTAATCCCCTCGTCCCCGTCTCTATCCGCACCCACCACATCCGATATATCCTCAAGCGTCTCCATCGGTATAGGGCGGTAATTGGCGTATGGAGCTCTGCGGGGCAGAAATAGCACGGTTTCCTTCAGAGATATAGGGGATACAAGCCCCTCTCCCGCTCCGGTTCTCCATAAAAAGCTGTTTTCATCCAGATCGTACCACTCGATAATACCACGGCTATGGCTCATCAGCTCCACCAAGGAGCGTCGGTAAAGCAGCTCTTTATACCGCCATGTACCGTCCCCTGTGGCGGACAGAACCCGCCCGCCCGCGTCTGTTATCTCAGCGACCAACAGGCCTTGTTCCAGAGTGCAATCGTTGGAATACTTCCCGGGTTTATCAAGCGCCACAACCTCTATCGCCATCTTCACCGTGCCGGACGCCAGCACCGCTATTTTATCCACCCGGCAGCAGCCGTGCGCGGTACGTGCTGGCCCGCTTGCCCTAAACGCGCCGTTAATGTACAGCCGGTAATAGGAACGGGCAGCGATGGCAATAACGATTTCTTGCTCTTTCTCCAGCCTAACCTCACTGAAAAAGCCGAGGAACTGGTTTACCGTACTGCTAAGGTTTTCTCCCCACACGGGCCGGGCATTTTGAAAAATTCCCATATGCTTATCTCCTCACAGAACTAATTTCGCTTGTATCCGCTTTCAGTTTACATGAGTTTAGCCGTATGCTTATAGCCACAAACCCGTCCATTTTCTGGCCAAATCCGTTGCCAAAACAATACAATACTAATACAGCCGACAATGCCGGTGGGAGACAGTGGCGAGGGAAAGTTAAGGCAGCGTAAATCCACACCCATCGCCGCCGCTTTGCGCTCTAATGTGGTAGCCACCTCAATGGCGATGGCGGCACTGCCATCGGCGGTTAGACCGCTCAAGTTAAAGCGGTAAGGCGGTGCCGTCAGCAATCCGGCACTTTGGCCTGCTACAAACACTTCGGAGGTTTCGTGTACATCGTTTATTTCCAGGAAGGGTCGTTTATGTATCGGCAGCCGGACAGTGAATTCATAGCGGTAATACCCGGAAAAATCGGGGTGCGTACCGCCCATTCCATGTGCTAAATCTGGCTTTTCCGGGCTGTGGAAAGCGGGGTAAGCCTTAGATTCGCAGTGCGTAAGCGTAATATCTTCCGCCGGGATGGTGAGAATTTGCAGTGGCGCATCGTTTTCCGCCGGCGTTACATCGCTAACGCCCAGCGGCGCACGGCTGGAAAACAGCACCGGGAATCCGCTTTCTATGGCAATCTCAACGAACGCGGCGGCGGCCTTTGGCAGATAGTCACATCCCGAAACCACAAGCATCTTCAGCGGTCATCGTTAAAAACCCGCTTGGGCTGCGGCGGCGCAGGTAACCATCGTGGAAAAGGCTGCGGACGCGCCAGTTTTGCCACATCCAGTTGCACGCAGGGCTTTGGACCGCAAACCGATACGGCATTGTAATCAAGATATTGATGGCACAGCTCTGCCGGTGCGTTCTCTACCGCACCGGCCGCATAACCTGTGGGAAAATGTGCGTCGTCCAATATCCATACCCGCATATCAAGATTCTGCGCCTCGTCCAAGATGGCGTCTAAATCCTACCACCACCTGGGGCCAAGAAAATCCGGATGGGGACGGCTTTCCACGCACACCGCGCCAATCCCGACGTCATGGATTACCCGCATATATTTCCGCAATGTAGCCTCGTCCTCACCGTGCTGCCAGAAAAACGGAAATATATACCCATCCCTCACTCAATAATTGCAGCAGATGCCCTATCGTGATGTTAATAATCCGAACCTATTGGAAGAATAGTCTGACCGGCCCAAGCATCCCAACCGGCTCCAGCGGGCAGTATGCGGCTGCCGACACAGCTTCGATGACTCCGGCAATTCCAGCCTCAGGAAGCGCCCTCGCGCCCTGATTGGGGTAAACCTCCACCCGGATGTTGTTTTCGCCCTTTACAAAGAGATTCTCGGTGGAAAAACGGTATTTCGGCGCGCTTCGTATGCCCGCGCACACACCGTTAATATACAAGCTTGCAGCCTCGTGTACGTCCCCTAAATCTATTTGCGCAGGAAGCTCGGTTAGTTGCAGCGTTGTTTCATAGATAATCTTATCGGTGTATCTTGGGTAAAGTCCTTTCACGCCCAAATCCTTCAGTTCACGCAGCACCATGCTTTTTCCGGCGCTTTCCAGCAAAACGTTCCATACGCAAGAGAGCGCAACGGCTTTTTGTGTCGCCGCGCGCGCATTGGGCCGCATGCCCGTTTTTTCAAGGCCCTCCGGTGTACACAGATGCCCAAAGCAAATTAAAATTGCTTCCTGCGCGCACAGGTCAATATCAAAACCGCAGCCATCTTTTTCGTCTGATGTATGCACCCATTCCGCAGCCAGATTCATTAAATCAATTTTCAGCGCATTGCCCTTACACGGAACACAGAGCTTAATATTCGCGTCATCGCCCTGATTGTAGAGCATGTACACATCGGACGGCATGGAACCGCTTGTATCCACATAATGCGCGTAACGCAGGTTTTCATTTCCTCCTTGCACGCGCAAATCAGGCAGGATGTTTTTGCCGACGGCTTCCGCAAGGGCGTTTAATTCCACGCATTTACCATGCGGTACTTCAACCGGGGCTCCCGTTTCCGCCTCAAGCGTGGGATATTTGTTTATATAAAACACCGGGAAACCGTCCCCCGCTTCTTTTGTTATAAAATCCAGCACGCTTCGGGGGAGTGCTTTAGTCTCCGGAATTATCAGCGCCTCATATCGGTTAGAGTTGATACACAGCCCGTTATCACAGGTGGTTTGATAATGCGCCCGCTCGGAAAAAACGTCCGCCGGAATAACGTCGTAGCTAATCTGGTTTTTGGCCAGTATCGCCGCCGGAGCTTGGAATTTCATGCCGTCCCCTTGGTACCATTCGCTTTCGGCATGATATAAAATTGCGGTTTTAATGCATGGCCTCGTGTTTGTTAAAAGGTGGCACATCCTGTTTGCGTATTCGTTCTGCGCTCGGGAATACGCCATATCCAGATGCTCAAACACGGGGTCCACGGGAATCAGCTCCGTAATGCCATTTACAAACAAGTGATCCATCACGCTTTTTCGCATTCTGGTTCCCGCAAGCGCGCCATATACCGCAAAAATTTCGCAAATGCTCCGTCCCTTTTTATCAGGGCTGATATGCCCGGCGGAAGACGCCAGTTTTGCAAGGCCGTAGTGATAAAACTCACCATCTCCCTCAGGGCTTCCGTACCACGCTTGAACATAGTCCTTCCCGGGTATCATCTGGTTACCGATCATATCTATGCCGCCCATGTCCTGATGCGCCTGCGCCCTGAAAAAATGCACCGCGCCGACGCCCAACCGGCTATGGCTGTTTTCATCCTCTAAAACATGCCCGATGTACATAATCCCGCGCTTGCGGCACCACTCGTGAACCTGCGCGTTGTAATTGTCCCGGATCAGCCTGGAAACCAGTTCAAGATAACGGTAGCGCACCGGCTCATGCTCGTCCCCCGCACCGTCGTACCACAAATACGCAAGCGGGGCTAAGCCCGCTTGGCCCTGTTCGTCCGCCCATCTCTCGGCAGCCTCGCGGCTCCAGGGTAAATCCATCGGTTTTCCGCCAAGATCCTGCGGCGTTCCAACGCGCTGCGTGAAAAAGAAACCCTCCATATTTCCCACTTCGGGTTCATCATAAAACATTCCCAACCACGTTTTGCCAATTTCGTCCTTCAGGTGCGCGTAGTGCGATTCGTAAACAGCCTCGATTTGCAGCGCCACGGACGCCCTGTCCAGAAGATTCATGAAGCCCATACGTCCGCCGCCGTTGTAGGTTTCATAAATGGAAATAACGCGCCATTTACCTGGCGGTACGTCCCAATACAGGATGCCGTCCTCAACGCTGCCGGTTAAGTCAACCGGCGCAGCGCATACCCTTCTTTCATCGTTCATTTTCACCGCTACCGCCGTAACAAGTCTATCTCCGCTCTGCGGCATGGCTCCCTTGCCCTCAAACAACCCCTTCGTTATCTTGGTGCCTGTCAGTAAATCGAACCGAAACCTGGCGTTAGGCAATGGGCCCGCCACGTCCAAATGCCGCTGCGCCAGATACAGCTTGTTAAGCTTAGCGTTCGCTTCATCATCAAGCCAGCCGTCTGCCCGCCCGGTTGGAAATGGCGCGGCGTCCTGCACCATGAATGTCATGCCGTATTGACGGCAATACTGAACAATCCATTGCATGTGCGTCCAGTATGTTTCATCGTTAAAAAGAGAAACATCGCCCTGACGGTCCGGGTTGCTCCACAAAAGCACCATTGAGCGGATTCCAGCATCGCAAAGTGTCCGCAGTTTCTTTTCAACGTCTTCCTTGCTTTCGCGCGCGGACAGGCCCGTAAACGGATGAACATGGTTTCCGCAGTCGCCTTGAAACAGGTTATGAAAAATACTCAATAATACTTACTCCTTTACGCCGCCAAGTGTGATACCCTTGACGAAATATCTTTGGAAAAACGGGTAGGCAACCAAAATGGGCAAAATACCTATTACCGCAATGCCCATGCGGATGGTTGCGGTGGGCAACGCGCCGCTTGTTCCAAGCTGCTGCATCAAATCTCTCGACTGCACAAGCGCGTTTACATCGTTTTGGATGTTGTTCAACACAATTTGAATGGTGTAAAGATGAGAGCCGTTTCGCGACGACAGGTAATACATGCCGTTCATCCAGTCGTTCCAGTACGCAAGCCCCGACATAAGACCGATTGTGGCCAGAATTGGCTTGCTAAGCGGAATAATTACCCGCAGGAACGTTGTCCAGGGACCGGCGCCGTCTATTTCGGCAGCCTCGGTAAGGCCGGGCGGGATGGAGTAGGTGAAATAATTGCGTATCAGAATCACGCTGACGGCGTTCAACATAAGACCCGGCACTATAAGCGCCCAAATGGTGTTTTTAATACTTAAATACCGCACATAGGTGTAGTAGGTGGCCACAATGCCGCCGTTAAACAGCATGGAGAATATAAGCAGGAAGCTGAATAGCTTCATACCGGGAATATTGCGCTTACTGATGCCGTAGGCGAAAAGCGTTGAAATGCTAACATGCGCCACTACGCCTATTACTGTTATCGCAACAGTCATAAAGTACGCGCCGCCTATGGTCTCCCATTCCTCCGCTATGTACTGGTAGGCGTCAAAGCTCCATTTTTCCGGAAGAAAGCTGAAACCGTTTTTAACAACGGTGGTTGCATCGGTTAGGGAGGCCGTAATAAGCAAAAGAAACGGCAGCACCGCGCAAAGAGCGGCAACCGCGCATACAACATGGCTCACTGTGTTTGTCAGATAGTACTCTTTTGTGCGCATCATAGTATTCTCCTTAAAACAGCGCGCTGTTTTTTTCGTATCTTCGTATCAGCATGTTTACCAGCACAATCAGCACAAACCCCACGATAGACTGGAAAATGCTGGCCGCGCTGGACATGCCGTAGTCCGCTTTTTCCATCAGCGCCTGGTATACATAAACGTCTATAGTGCGCGTAAATTCGTATATAGCGCCGCTGTTTCTTGTAACCTGATAGAAAAGGCCAAAGTCCGAGCGGAAAATAGACCCCACCGTTAAAAGCCCTGTGGTGATGACCACCGGCTTGAGTTGCGGCAGCGTAATGCGGAAAAACTGCTGTATCTTGCCGGCGCCGTCCAGGCTAGCCGCCTCGTAATAATCCCTGTTGATGCCCACGAGGGTGGAAAAATACAGGATCATGCTGTAGCCAACGCCCTTCCATGTGTTAATGAATACAAGAAGGAATGGCCAGTTTTGGCCTGACGCGTACCAGTTCACCGGCTGAACCCCAAGCAACGGGAAAAGGCCATTGTTTAAAAACCCGGTATCGGAGGACAAAAACGCAAAAGCAAGGTAGCTTACGATAACCCAGCTCATCAGATTGGGCAACAAAACAAAGGTTTGATAAAGCCTCTTTGCTCTTCTTGAGGCCAGCTCGTTTATGAACACCGCCAAAAGAATTGCGCAAACAGTACCCACAATCCAAAAAGCAATATTGTATAAAATGGTGTTGCGTATAATAATTCCGGCGTCTCTGGATGCAAAAAGAAACTTAAAGTTATCAAACCCCGCCCAATCGCTGCCTAAAATACCCTTGGTAAAATTCAGGTCCTTAAACGCGATGGTAATGCCGAACATGGGCAGATAATTATTGATAAACAGGTAAATTAGCCCCGGCAAAACCATCAGATAGTATGGGAAATGGCGTCTCCCTTTTTTTAATGATATGGTTTTTAGTGCCTTGATAATACTCACCCCCACTGGCCTAAGTAGTGCTTGCGTGCTGCCGGCTGCCCGGCAGCACGCAATAAATGATTATCCGTTTAACCTTTCTGCGCGATAAACGCGTCTAACTGCTGCTGGTTGGCGGCTATCACCTCATTTATTCCGGCGCTCTCCAATGCACGTAAAAACTCAGGCAGACTAACAGCAGGATCCACCGCTCCCGCGTTAATCGTTGCCACGTATTGATCCATCACCGAGCTAATCGCTGCAATTTCCGCGGAAAACTCAGACGTATCGAAAACATACCCAAGGGCCGGAGAGGTATAGGCATCAGGGATGTTTGCCTCAATGTCCAGTTTGATCTGGTTCATATCAATCGGGTTCGGCTCAAAGACAGGCAGCCGCGCCTGATTGCCAAGCCACGGGTAGGCAATATAATGCGGGAGGTCTACCGGATTTTCGGCCAGCCAGCGTATCAGTGTATTGTCGCCTTCCCGTTCTACAACCTCCCATTCCACTCCCTCACGGCCATATTGCACAAGCGTATGTGCCTCAGGATTTTTGAAGAAGTAATTCAAAAACTCCATGGCCTTTTCGGGATGCTCACAGGTAGGCGTGATGTGCCACATCATACCGGCCAGTGAGCCTGCTTTACCGGCAGGCTGCGTATTAAAAACTACTACTTCATCCGCCCAAGCGACGACCTGTTCCAAGCGGTCGTCAAAAGAACCGTAGGCAAAAAAACCCACAGTATCGTCTCTGGTCAGGATTTCGTCCGGGGTATCGGTGGTGACGGCCGCATCGGCGGAAATCCAGCCTTTTTGCGCCCATTCATACATCTTTTGGGCATAGTAGGCATATTCCTCAGTTGCGATAAGGTTTACCACTTGGGTAGGGGCATACTTGTCTGACGCAAGAATTAAGGTGCCATAAATGGGATTCACCTGTGTAAAGGAATCAAACGCGATATGACTGTTGAGTGTCATGGAGCTAGTTGAAGTAGTGATTTGCATCAATACGTTCTGCTCTTCGCCCTCGTCGATGATTTCAAACATTTCCTCTATTTCATCAAGGGTGTAGAGCTTATTCACATCGCGGGTAAAGCCGTACTTGTCGGCAAAGCTTTTCTTCATCTCATATCCGTGGCCGTCCGCATTCAACCACAAGACCGATATACCAAATAGTTCTCCGTCAATTTTGCACATTTCAATGTAGTCGCCGCTCTGCTCAAGAATGTCCTGACCATATTGAGCCGCAAGGTCGTCCAGCGGGATACACATGCCTGATTCCCACGTTTGGGCTCCGGTCCCAAAGGATATAATGACGTCCATCTGTTCGCCGGACGAAAGGGCCAGTGACGCGTCGGTGGTTACTTGTACAATATCTGTTCGCTCAAAAGTGACATGAACGCCCAAATCCCGCTCCAACATTTCGTTCAGCTCCGCTTCCATCTCGTAGAACCCCTCGCCGGGTTCTGTAAGTGTGCAGATTTGAACCACGAGCTCAACAATGTCCTGCGGCTCCGTTGGGCCTGCGCCTGTGGTGCCCGCTTGCCCTGCGGTTGTGCCGGTTTGGGACGACGCGGTTGGTGTGCTGCCGCACCCCGCAAGCAGAATGGCGGTCATAAGTACGCTTAATAGCACCGATAGGATTCTTTTCATAGTCTTCCTCCTCATTCTTAAATGTGACTTAGATGTGCCTTTGATCAGACAACGACCTTATGCGTTTAAGATATAACGAACAGTCGGTGCTTGTATATACACGTTTCAAACCAACGTATATGAAATTGCAACCATTCACTAGATGATGTCGTCAATAGATACTGGCCCAAATAGCAATACAACGGATTTGAACTGCCGCCAAAAATGAAGCCGTGTTCTTCGCGTAACGCGTGGCGATTCCGCGCCAGCGCTTGAGTATCAGAAACGCGTTTTCAACAAGGTGCCGTAGTTTGTACAGATATTTGTCATACTCGCGCTGCTC
>QMCD01001769.1_pt1 | contig 20711 bp, 12 predicted proteins | sample 1821841 | NCBI WGS metagenome assembly QMCD01 (sample SAMN01991225, study PRJNA193472) | Termite gut metagenome, whole genome shotgun sequencing project. | isolation source: worker | host: Macrotermes natalensis
CCACGCACAATCCCTCGCATAACCGCCTGCCGCTCGAACGATCCGTTGATGTTATTATACAAACAGAAGTTAGGAGCGAGTGAGTGCGGCAGACAGACGTGACCAAATGTTCGTTTTCATCGCGTTTCCAGTATATCTTTGAAAACTTACGGTAGGAACGAGGACTGCTCGCGATTCAAAAACCGTGTTTTCACCCTTGTTCGTGTTACAATCCGGTTTTTAGCCGGTTTAGGGCCCCCCTTGTTCTTTCCCGTAAATCCGATAAAATGGTGGGCCGCTCTTGATAGTGCGTCATACTCTTCACCCGATGGATTACAGATGAAAGGCACCCAATGCCCCTCTCGCAAAACGGTGATCTGCTTCTTCCCTTGTCCGTTCGTTCCTCCCTTCTCGAAAGCCGTCGTTATTTCCCTCACGATTTCCTCCCCGGATTCCGTTGATGGTCGTATCTTGCGATTTTCACCGGTTTTACGACAGACATGATCCCGTCGTTCGTCATCGGCTTGCGCCGTCTGGACGGACCGCGAAGCGGCCTTTCGGAAACCCGTCATTCCATTTGAAACACTCTATATTCGTTCCGCCTGAAGGAGATTCACGTTTATGGCCACCCCTTCGCAACGTCGTATTCATTTCAAAGAAATTCGCAAATTCGGCTCCCAGTCGGCGGATTATCCGGTTCCCGATTTGACGGTGCTCCAAACCATGAAATACCGGGCCTTTCTCCAAGAGGAAGCGGAGCCGAAAAATCGGGCCGACCAAGGGCTCGAATCCGTCCTTCGCGAAATTTTCCCGATCGAAAGCTACGACAAGACGACGCGGCTGGAATATCTTTACTACGAGTTGGAAAAACCGCGTTACGAGCCGGACGAATGCCGTCAATTGCGGCTCACCTACGGTCGTCCGTTCAAGGTCCGGTTGCGACTGGTCCGTGAAAACGAATCCGTCGAGGAGGACGTCTACCTGGGCGACCTCCCGATTATGCTGGGGGGCGGCGAATTCATCATCAACGGTGCGGAACGCGTCGTCGTCAGCCAACTCCACCGCAGTCCCGGAATCGATTTCGTCACGGAATTGGACGCTGAACGAAAAACATTCAATTGCCGCATTATCCCGGAACGTGGCAGTTGGATCGAGTTGCACATTTCCCGAAAGGAAACCATCGCCGTCCGTATCGACCAGAGCAGCAAATTGCCGGTCATGATGCTGCTTCGGGCCATGTCGCCGGAGTTCAGCTCGAATGCCCAGATACTCCGGACGTTTTACCCGACCATGATCGTCAGGGTCGATTCCGGGGCCGCCGTTTCGAAAATCGACGGAAAAATCACCGTGGAAGACGTCGTGTATCCGCAGGGCTCCGATCGGGCCGGGGAAATCATTGTCGAATCGGGGCAGCCGATCAACAAGACGAAAGCGGAGGCGATCTGCTCCGCCGGCCTGAAAAAGATCGAAATCATGGATGAACAGCGAAACAAGCTGTTACTCAATTCGCTGGAAGAGGACAAGACGAAATCACATGAAGACGCCCTGCTCCGCATTTATCAACGTTTGCGGCCCGGCAATCCGCCGCAGCTCGACAAGGCGAGAGAGTTGTTCCGGGAAAAATTTTACGATCTCAACCGTTATCGACTCGGTCGGGTCGGAAGATTCCGCATCAATCGGAAACTCTACATGGACATCAACGAGTCGAACATCGACGAGCTTTCCACGCACTTGCAGTCTTTTTCCAAAGCCGACGCGGTTAAACTGAAGCAAGGGTCGGACCAGATGCTGCTCTTGCCGATCGATATCGTCCAGGCGATCTCCTACCTGTGTCGCCTCTGGGGTGGCGAGCGGAAAGTGACCGCCGACGTCTACAGTCCCCGGTACAAGGAACACATCCAAAAACAATATCGAGCGGGCGAATTGCCGGAATTCGGAATCGACGATATCGACCATCTCGGCAACCGGCGTTTGAGGACGATCGACGAATTGGCCAGCGAAGAACTCCGCAAAGGGTTTCTCAAGCTGCGGCGCACCGTTCAGGAGCGCATGAGCCTGCGGGGAAACGAAGTCACGCCGCGCCAGGTGATAAACCAGAAAAGCATTTCCGCGGCAATCGAATACTTTTTCGGTCGGGGCGAGCTTTCGCAGGTCGTCGACCAGACCAATCCGCTCTCGATGCTCACGCACGAGCGGCGTTTGTCGGCCCTCGGACCGGGCGGTTTGAACCGGAAACGGGCCGGTTTCGATGTCCGCGATGTTCACTCTTCGCATTATGGACGCATTTGTCCGATTGAAACGCCGGAAGGAACCAACATCGGCCTCATTTCCAGCCTCGCCATTTATGCCGGCGTCGATGAATTCGGATTCCTGATCGCCCCGTATCGGAAAGTCAAGGACGGGAAGATTACGAACCACATTGATTGGCTCCGCGCCGATGAAGAGCACGAGGTCCGCGTCGCCCCGGCGGATGTGCCCATCAAGGACGGAAAAATCCAGGAAGATCCGATCGCGCACAGCGTCATCGTGCGGTACCGCGGCGATTATGATCCGGTTTCGGTCGAGGAAGTCGAATACGTCGATGTCGCCCCGAGCCAGATGGTCGGCGTTTCCGCCGGGTTGATTCCGTTCCTGGAACATGACGACGCCAACCGGGCGCTCATGGGTTCGAACATGCAACGGCAGGCGGTTCCCCTGTTGATTTCGGAACCCCCGCTCGTCGCGACGGGCCTGGAGGAAAAAGCGGGATTCAATTCGAGCCTGCTCGTTCATGCCCGGCAGGACGGGGTGGTGACCTACGTGGATTCCCAGCGGGTGATTATCGACCACGAGGACGAATACGTGCTTCGCAAATTCGTCGGCTTGAACGAACGGACCTGCCAAAACCAGACGCCGATCGTCCAAGTCGGCGAAAAGGTGGCAAAAGGCCAGATCATCGCCGACGGGGCGAGCATGTACAGGGGGGAACTTTCCCTGGGCCGAAACGTGCTCGTCGCGTTCATGGCTTGGGACGGTTTCAACTTCGAGGATGCGATCATCATCAGCGAGGAACTCGTTCAAAAAGACACGTACACGTCGATCCATATCGAGGAGTTCGACGTTGAAATCCGCGATACCAAACTCGGGCGGGAAGAATTCACCCGGGATATTCCGAACGTCGGCGAAAAAGCGTTGCGGCACCTCGATAACGGCGGAATCATCAAAGTCGGAACCTACGTCCGGCCCGGCGATATCCTGGTCGGCAAAGTCACGCCGAAATCGAAAACGGAACTGACGCCGGAAGAAAAGTTGCTCCACGCGATTTTCGGCCGGGCGGGCGAGGACGTCAAAAACGAGTCCCTCGAAGTCCCTTCCGGTATCGAAGGAATCGTCATCGGAACCCAGAAATTCTGCTGCCGGATGAGCCTGAGCGAGGATGAACGCAAGGCGTTCGACGAAGAGCTCCGAACCATCGAAAAAGAAGGAAATCATCGGATCGCCGAGGCGTTCGGCGAGATGATTATCGAAATGGAGAAGGTGCTCGGGTACACCATTACCGATGAGGACGGCAACGCGCTCGTTCACGACGCCGACTACAAATTTATCGCGGAACAGGCCATGCTGTTCCGACCGGGCCATTTGCGACTTGACGAGGACGAGCAGACGATCGACTTGAGTAAACAGATCGCGTCGGCCGGCGAAAAAATCAAGGGCGTCGACGCGAAGATCAACGAATACCGGGCCAAAATGACCGAGCTCGAAGAAAAAATCGGCGAACTCGAAGAAGGCGACGGTGAACGCATCCGTTTCGAAAAAGAGCTGGGCAAACTCGAAAAAGACCGGGTCAAGTTTGAAAAGGACAGGGCCAAATTCGAAAAAGACAAGGCGAAATACGAGAAAAACCGGGCCAAAGCCGAGGAAGAAGCGAACGATCCCGATAACAAGCGGACAAGCAAGGGGGCTGCCGAACGTGCGGAAATGCTCGAAAAAATCGAAGCGGTTTATCGTGCCCGAAAACGTTTTGTCGAGGCGGCGATCGATTCCCGGGACCGCAAACTCAACTCGATGAAACGGGGCGATGAATTGCGTCGCGGCGTGCTCCAATCGGTCAAGGTCTATATCGCCGCGAAACGGGTGATCTCGGTCGGCGACAAGATGGCCGGGCGGCACGGAAACAAGGGCGTGATCGCCAAGATACTCCCGAAGGAAGACATGCCGTTCCTTGCCGACGGGACGCCGGTCCAGATCATGCTCAATCCGTTGGGCGTTCCGAGCCGCATGAATGTGGGACAGATACTCGAAACCCACCTCGGTTGGGCCGCCGCGAAACTGGGTTACCAGGCCATGACGCCGGTCTTCAACGGAGGCAGCGAGGAAGATATCAACAAATGCCTGGAAGAGGCCGGATTGCCGTCGCATGGGAAAGTCCGGTTGTTCGACGGACGCACCGGGGAACCGTTCGACCAGGAAACGACGGTCGGTTATATTTACATGCTCAAATTGCATCACCTGGTCGACGACAAAGTCCATGCGCGCAGCACGGGACCGTACTCCCTGATCACGCAGCAGCCGCTCGGCGGGAAAGCGCGATTCGGCGGACAACGGTTCGGGGAAATGGAGGTCTGGGCGCTCGAAGCCTACGGGGCCGCCTATACGCTCCAGGAATTGCTCACCGTCAAGAGCGACGACGTTGAAGGGCGTACGAAAATTTACGAGTCGATGGTCAAAGGCGAAAACACGCTGGAAGCCGGAACGCCGGCGAGTTTCGACGTGCTTACGAACGAGATTCGCGGCCTCGCCCTGAACATGGAATTGCTCGGCAAATCAACGAGCGGTGAAAACGTGCGGCTGTGATGCGTTTTTATGTTTTTCAGGGCTTGGATCAATCGTGATCGACATCGTTTCGCTCATTGTCGGAATTCTTTCTCTCGCCGTTTCGGCGTGGGCATTGTGGATTACCTATCGTACACTTTGGAACGTCAAGAGCGTCGATACGGCAATTGAAGATTTAAAAGACCGGCACTTGTTCTTTTCCAGACTGGACGAACATTATCAAAAATTGCGTGATTTGTCGAAAAAAATCAATGATCTTGACTGTGCCACTCCTGACCAACGTCCGTTGCGAAAATATATCCGCGAATGCGTGTCAGAATGCGAAAGTATCCAGAAAAAACCTTGTTCCGGCAAATACTTGGAGCAACTGTCAAAAACCAGGGATTTATGTGTAAAACGCATGGGGTTTTCGGGGCAGTTGAACAAGAAAAAGATTGAAGAACTCTTGGACCAGCTCGATTCCTTGGTGGATGAAATTGACAGACTTAGGAAGGACAAGGAACAGGTTTTAATATGACACCTGACCGTACATATTCTGAATTCGTGTTGCAACTGAATTCCGATACAAAATCAGGACAGCTTGCCTGGGAAGAATTGGCAGGCGCGGATCGTACCAGCGCCTTGCGCGAAATCGGTTTTCCCGAGGTAAGCTCTGCGGTGAGTACCAGTCCAGGTCGGTCGTTTCTCAAGGTTTATGAAACCGTGATTGACTTCTCTTCGTGGCAAGGAAAAATATGGCTGGTTGGTAAAGAGAATACGGAAATACTCCCTTACACCGGCAACAATATTTCCGCAGAAGATATTCCATTGCTGTTCCTTCGGCCGGAATCGGAAAACGCCGATCAACTGCGTATAGGAAGGAACAATGCGATCGAATTATTGCTTGCGTCGGTGAAAAAGAAAATACGGTCCCGTACAGACAACGCCGATAGAACTGACCAGTTTATACTTGATTATGTCGACGCAGGTCGTCGTTAGGCGATGGATTCGTGTCATCCGTAACGTTTCATTTGTAATATTTCGAAAATAGTATTTGATAAATTTCTCTACCGAAGGAGTCCGTTCCGTGAGCATGACATCGGATTTTACCTATGATCGGATCAACGATTTCGCGGCCGTGAAGATTTCCCTGGCGAAGCCGAGCGATATTCGCGGCTGGTCGTACGGCGAAGTGAAAAAGCCGGAAACCATCAATTACCGGACCTATCGGCCCGAGCGCGACGGATTGTTCTGCGAGAAGATTTTCGGACCCGAAAAAGACTGGGAATGCACCTGCGGCAAATACCGGGGCATGAAATACAAGGGCATGACCTGTGACCGTTGCGGCGTCAAATTGGCCCACAGCCGGGTCCGCCGCAAACGGATGGGACACATCGACCTTGCCGCCCCGGTCGTTCACATCTGGTTTTTCAAGGCCGCTTCGAGCCGGCTTGGAACGCTCCTCGGCATGAAAGCATCCAGCCTCGAAAAGGTCATTTATTTCCAGGATTACGTCGTCACGGAATCGAACGATACGCCGTTGAAGATCAACCAACTCCTGAACGAAGAGGAGTACCGGGCCGCCCGCGAAGAGTATCCGATCGGCAGCTTCAAGGCCGAGATGGGCGCCGAGGCGATCCGTTCGCTCCTGCGGCAACTCGATCTGCCCGCGATTTCCGTCGAGCTGCGCGAAGAAATGAACGAGACGAAATCGAAACAGCGCAAAAAAGACATCATCAACCGCCTCAAGTTGGTCGAAGCGCTCATGCAGAGCGACAACCGGCCCGAATGGATGGTTCTCGACGCGATCCCCGTAATTCCGCCGGACCTGCGGCCGCTCGTGCTCCTCGAATCCGGGACTTTCGCGACAAGCGATTTGAACGATCTCTATCGCCGGATCATCAACCGAAACAACCGGCTCAAAAAACTCGTCGACCTGAACGCCCCGGAAGTGATTATCCGTAACGAAAAACGGATGCTCCAGCAGTCGGTCGACGCGTTGTTCGACAACGGACGCTGCAAACGGCCCGTGCTCGGCAGCAGCAACCGACCGCTCAAATCGCTTACCGACATGATCAAGGGCAAACAGGGCCGGTTCCGCGAAAACCTGCTCGGAAAGCGGGTCGATTATTCGGCGCGGAGCGTGATCGTCGTCGGTCCCCACCTGCGCCTGCATCAATGCGGCCTCCCGAAAAAAATCGCGCTCGAATTGTACCAGCCGTTCATCATCCGTCGCCTCAAGGATCTCCAGCACGCGGACACGATCAAGAGCGCCAAGAAAATGCTCGAACGCAAGGACGAGGAAGTCTGGGACATTCTCGAAGAAGTGATCCAAAACCACCCGGTGTTGCTCAACCGTGCCCCGACGTTGCACCGCATGGGCATCCAAGCTTTCGAACCGACGCTGGTCGAAGGAAACGCGATCAAATTGCACCCGCTCGTCTGCCGGGGGTTCAACGCCGACTTCGACGGCGACCAGATGGCCGTTCACCTCCCGCTTTCGCTCGAAGCGCAGGTCGAGTCGCACACCTTGATGCTTTCGACGAATAATATTTTCAGCCCGGCGAACGGGGCTCCGATCATTTCGCCGTCGCAGGACATGGTGATGGGATGTTATTACATGACCATGACCATTCCCGGCATGAAAGGAGAAGGGATGATCTTCTCCTCGCGTGAGGAGCTGCTTTTCGCGCACGCCCAGAAAATCGTCGATCTCCACGCCAAAGTCACGGTCCGCATGCCGAAAGGGCGTTGGCTGAAAATCTCGGACATGGAACCCAAAACGACGGACGGCGCGCCCGTAAACAAGGGGAATCCCGCTCCCCCGGCGTACGTTCCCCGCGATTATGCCCGGCTTTCGAAAAATCCGGTCTGGGAGGGAATGCTTTTCGAAACGACGGTGGGTCGTATTCTCTTCAACGACATCCTGCCGAAAGGAATGCCGTATTACAACGCCGCGTTGAAATCGGCCGGACTTGCGACCGTCATCAGCGACTGTCACGAGTATTCCGGGCGCCGCGCGACGATCGATCTGCTCGACAACCTGATGCGGATCGGCTTCGAGGAAAGCACGAAGAGCGGCCTTTCCTTCGCGACCGACGACCTGATCACCCCGGCCAGCAAAGCGAAGATCATCAAGGAGGCCGAAGTCAAGGTCGCCTCGGTCCAACGTAACTACATGAACGGCGTGATCACGAGCGACGAACGTTACAACCAGGTTCTCGACGCCTGGACGCATGCCCGTGAAGAAATCACGAAGCAAATGATGGTGGAGCTTGAAAACGATACCCGTTGGCAGGGGTATGTCAACCCGATCAGCTTGATGGCGACCTCCGGTGCCCGCGGCGGCGTCGAACAGATTCGTCAACTTGCCGGAATGCGGGGGCTCATGGCCAAGCCGTCCGGGAAAATCATCGAAACGCCGATCAAGGCGAATTTCCGGGAAGGTCTTTCGGTGCTCGAATATTTCAGTTCGACGCACGGGGCTCGCAAGGGCTTGGCCGATACGGCGCTCAAGACGGCGGACTCGGGGTATTTGACGCGAAAGTTGGCGGACGTCGCGCAAAACGTCGTCATCACCTGCCAGGATTGCGGGACGACGCAGGGAATCACCAAAGGCGTCATCTATCGCGGCGAAAAAGTCGAGGTCAGTCTGGCCGATTCGATCCGCGGTCGCGTTTCCCGTTCGAATATCGTGAACCCGATCACCGATGAAGTGATCGTCCGCGAAAATGAAATGATCACCGGCGAAATCGCCCGCAAGATCGAAGAACTCGGTTTGGAAAAAATCCAGATTCGCAGTCCAATGACCTGCGAGGCGGAGTTGGGCGTTTGCGCCAACTGTTACGGGATGGATCTTTCGACGAGCCGCCTGGTCGAACAGGGGCTAGCCGTCGGGATTATCGGCGCGCAGAGTATCGGGGAACCGGGAACGCAGTTGACGATGCGGACCTTCCACATCGGCGGCGTGGCGGCACGGGACGTTGAGGACAGTGAAATTCGCACGAAATTCGCCGGAACCGCTCATTACACGCAACTTGAAGTGATCGAATCGGAAGGCCAGAAGATTTCGCTCTCCCGGCAGGGTGCGATCTCGATTCTCGACGGGAAAGGCCGTGAGCGGGAAAAGTACAACATCCCGGTCGGCGCCCACCTGCTTGTCGACAACGATTCGGAAGTCGTGGTCGGCCAGTCGTTGTGCCAGTGGGACCCGCACAGTATTCCGATTCTCGCGACGGTCGCCGGTGTGGTTCATTTCGTCGACATCATCGACGGGGAAACGGTCCGGCTCGAAAAGGATATCAACACGGGCAAGATGCGCCGCATCGTCACCGACCTCAAGGGGGATCGGCATCCGCAAATCGACCTCAAGAGCGAGGACGGCAAGGAAACGTTCGGTTTCCACTACCTGCCGGGCAAGGCGATCATCGAGGTCGAGGACGGCACCCGGGTCGAACGGGGCACACTCCTCGCCAAGACCGCGCGCGACGTGACGGGAACACAGGACATCACCGGTGGTTTGCCGCGTGTCACGGAAATCTTCGAGGCCCGGAAACCGAAGGATCCGGCGGTCATCGCGGAAATCGACGGCGTCGTGGAATTGGGCGACAAACGGCACGGCAAGCGGACGATCATCATTCGGAATGAAGAAACGGAAATCGAGCGCATCCACGAAGTGACGCATGGCAAACACCTTCGGGTCCATGCCGGAGATTACGTCCGGGCCGGGCATTCGTTGACCGACGGTCCGCTCGTTCCGCACGACATCCTGCGGATCAGCGGCGAAGAAGCGGTGCAGGAATACCTGGTCCGTGAAATCCAAAACGTGTACCGCAGCCAACGGGTGAAGATCAACGACAAGCACATCGAAATTATCGTTTCGCAAATGCTCCGCAAGGTCCGCATCGAATCGGCCGGGGACACGAAACTGCTCGAAGGAAGCCAGATCGACAAATTCGCTTTCCGTGCGACGAACAAGGAAGTCGCCTCCTGCGTGAAGATCGTTGATCCGGGCGACACGAATTTCCGGGAAAACGAAGTGGTTTCGCGCGACGTGTTCGAGCGCCAGAACGCCGAGTTCATCGCCGGAGGCGGCAAACCGGCAACGTGCAAAAAAACGGAGCTGGCCCAAGCGGCGACGCAGCTTTTGGGAATCACGAAAGCGGCGGTTCAAAGTTCGAGCTTCATCTCGGCCGCGAGCTTCCAGGAAACAACGAAAGTTCTTACGGAAGCGGCACTTGCCGGGAAGACGGATCACCTGATCGGCCTCAAGGAAAACGTGATTCTCGGTCACCTTGTCCCGGCCGGAACGGGCTTCAGTACCTACCAGAATGCGCAGTGGAGGTACCGCCAGGAGGCCGCCGAGGCGCTTTCCCGAAAAGAATCGCATGTCGCGGAGCGGACCTTTACCCTGCTTGACGACATCCCTGAATCCGTATCCCTCGGCGCCGACTTCTATAATGAAGCTTCGCACGATTTCCCGGAGTCGGACAACGATATGGACGATTACGATGTCGACGATTCGGACGACTAAACACGTTCGACGATCGACCTCGACGATGCTTCCCGGCGATGATTTCCGACGATGATTTCCGGCGATGGATCGACGGGTTCGGCGGAGTGACATCCTGAGCATCTTTCCGTTTTTCCCGAAAAAGCAGGACGGTCGTTGGCCACGGAAGGCCGATTTCTCATGCGAAACCTTTTCGGTCGAACGTGTTGAGATATACTGGAAACGCGGTGGAAACGGACATTCGGTCAAGTCGGCCTGCCGCGATCGCCCGCCTTTAACGTCTGTGCAGACAATCGCTTGAACAGATCGTTCGAGCGGCGGGCGATTGTTCGTGGGAGGATTGGCAAGCCGTTCGAAGTATACTTGGAGATACTATTGGTCTTCTGGCTGAAAACCGAACGTTGACAAGCCGCCTCGCTACCTGAAGGGCCGGGCTGTCCCGGACGTTGTACGGAATGACGGCCAACAGTCCGGTGCATCCTCGTTTTGTTTTTTTCTGAAGATCGATATGGATTCGACGGCGGAGACACGGCAACTCGAAAGCGCCCCGGTCGGCCGATTGTTGCTGCGGCATTCTCTTCCGGCAATTTGCGGTTCCCTGGTCGGGGCGACCTACAATATCGTCGACCGCATCTTCGTCGGATGGCGTTTCGGGCACGACGGGATCGCCGCGGTGACCCTTTCTTTCCCGGTCATGTTGATCCTGCTGGCCATCGGCATGATGATCGGCGTCGGTTCGAACACGCTGATCTCGATTCGGCTGGGGGAAAAAAACAAGGAAGAAGCTGAACGGATCCTCGGACAGGCCATTTTCCTGTTTGCCGTCCTTTCCCTCTCGTTCACGGTATTCGGGCTGACATTTCTCGATCCGCTTTTGCGGTTGTTCGGCGCGAATGAAAAAGTTTTACCGCCGGCCCGCTCTTTTTTGGCGGTCATCATTGCCGGAGCGTTCTTTCAGCCGTTTTCCTTCGGCGTCAACAGTTTTCTTCGCGGGGAAGGCAAACCCCGGATCGCCATGATCACGATGCTGATTTCCGCTTTCGTGAACATCATTCTCGACTGGTTTTTTCTCTTCGTCCTTCGAACCGACATCTGGGGGGCCGCTTTGGCGACGGTCATTGCCCAAGCTGCCGCAGTCGCCTGGATCACCTGGTACTACCTCAGCGGCAAAGCGCTGCTGAAATGGCGTCTGCGTTTTATCCGTTTCGACCGCCGCCTTGCCTGGACGGTTCTTTCCATCGGTTTCCCGCCGTTCGTCATGCAGGGAGCCGCTTGTGTCCTCCAGGGAGTGCAAAACCACCAACTGGGTCACTACGGAAACGCCTTTGGGACGGCACACGGCATCGAAGACGGCGGCAACCTCGCGATTTCCGTCATGGGAATCCTGTTTACGGTTTTCATGCTCTTTCTCCTGCCACTTTTGGGCATCGGGCAAGGATTGCAGCCGATCGCGGGATACAACACCGGCGCGAAACAGTATTACCGTGTCAAGCGTGCTCTTTCACTCGCCTGCTTGAGCGGACTCCTCTTCTCCCTGGTCCTGCTGCTGATCGTCCAGGCCATGCCGGGATTGTTCATCTCGCCATTCATCGATCCCCAATCGCCGATGAAACCGATGCTTATGCAGTTGGGAGCCCATGCGATCCGGATTTTCGCCTCGCTGCTCCCCTGTGTCGCCGTGCTTGTCATCGTCTCCGGTTATTTTCAAGCCATCGGTCACACTGTGCTCGCCCTGATCCTAACGCTGACCCGGCAGGTTTTCCTCCTGATTCCCTTTCTGTTCCTGTTGCCGCCGATGTTCGGGCATTTCGGCTGGTTGCCCGGTCTTGACGGGATATGGTTTGCCCACCCGCTTTCCGATTTGGCGACCTTTTTTCTCGCCCTCCATCTGCTGATACGGGAATACCAGAGACTCAAGAAGCTGGCAGCCGCAGACCACGAACCACCGGCAACTCGGAAAGCGCAGCCCAATGAGAAAAGAGTCGGGACGGTTTGACCGAAACCCGACTCTTGTATGGGCACGCAGCCCCTTCTCGACCCTATTCCTGGATCAGCAAATAAGAATCTCTCAGCAAATAAGCATCTCAACGCGATTTCGTGTCACTGCCTTACACGACTTATTTGTTGCAAGGAACACAGGGCTTGCAGACCGGTTCGCACGGCTTGCAGACCGGTTCACAGGGCTTGCAAGAGGAGCGACGATTCTTCTTGAAGCAAACGCGTTTGACTTTCTTTTTGCAGCAGACCGGTTCGCAGGGCTTCACGTCGCAGGGTTCGCACGGGGTGACTTCACACGGAACACACGGCTTCACATCGCAAGGCGTGCAGGGTTGGCACGGCTCACAGGGCTTGCAGGAAGAACGACGATTCTTCTTGAACCAAACGCGCTTGGCCTTCTTTTTGCCGCAGACCGGACGTCGCAGGGTTCGCACGGGGTGACTTCGCACGGAACACACGGCTTCACATCACAAGGCGTGCAGGGTTGGCACGGCTCACAGGGCTTGCAGGAAGAACGACGATTCTTCTTGAACCAAACGCGCTTGGCCTTCTTTTTGCCGCAGACCGGTTTTTTTTCTCCTGTCTTAAAACGGGTGGCAGAATGCGGCTGCGGTCGGGCAGTCCTACCGCAGGACCAGCCTCACCAGCCTCTCCATATTACCCAATAGTGTAACTCTCTTTTCAGTATTAGGCAATATAGGATGGATCGGTATGGAGGAGAATTTTTGACAAGAATTCGTTTTTAAGTGGAATGATCCATCCAATCTATTTATTCGCTCCATTTTTCACAGAAGGAAGGAATGGGCATCCTTCGATGGACCGACAAAACAAAGTGCCGATAAAGCTGGTCCAATAAAAAAACCCCGGCCTTGGTGGAAAGCCGGGGCATTTTTAGGAGGTTTTGCACTATAACAAAAATAAATGAACATAGACTCGCAGGAAACCCTGCTCAAAACCTCCTCAATAATGGTATTCTACAGCCGCGACGCAAAAAAGCAAGTCAAAAACCACTTTTTTTATCAAACCGCTATTTTTCGGACGCCATTTTTTGCGCCAAACGGAGGCGCGCCCGGCGTGCATTGACCTTTTTTTCACGTATCTGGCTAAGCTCCAGTGTGTTACCGGGCCTTGCCAGCGCATCCTGCAACTGTTTCTCCGCCACGTCCACATTCAGCATCGAGGCAGGCCACGCGTGTGTCGTCATCAGGACGACCCCATCATCCAGCACTTCGACGAAACCGCCTTCAACGTAATAGTACAGGACCTTTCCATCCGTACAGGAGACACGCAACTCTCCCGCGCCGAGCCGACCGACAAGCGGCGTATGTCCTTTGCCAATACCGATTTCCCCATCGAATAACGGCAAAGCGACAAATGTGGTTTCCTGATCGAGCACGGTTTTTTCCGGCGTGACAACAATACAGTTCATTGCAACGGCACCACTCCCAATATCCAAAAGTTATCTTTCGATTGTGTTTCCCGCGATCAGTGTTTCCTGAACTCCATCCGTCGACGTCGATTCTATCATATCCGGGAGCGAATGGCAATTTCATCACGGCTTTTTTTCATGAAAATCGCTCAAAATGAACGGATATCCTTGATTTACCGGTAAATATGGCCTACGATTGGGGAAAATGGTCTCGTTTACCGTTGATCGCCGTACCTTTGGAGTCAATATGCCGTAAACGGCCTGACAATCCCCCCGCGAACAATCGCCTGCCGCTCGAACGATCCGCTTATATCATTATACAAACAGAAGTTAGTCGCTCGTGAGTGCGGCAGGCGGACGTGACCAAATGTTCGTCTTCATCGCGTTTCCAGTATACATGGGTTTTGAATTTATGGCCAAACTTCGCAAAAAAATATCGGCTTCCGATTCTCCGCTGCCCGAAAAGGAAACCGCATCGCGTTTTTCGTTCCCAATTGCCCTGTTGTATCCCTCTGTCTGGCTGCGCTGGGCCGGTTCGCTCGGAGTCGCCCTCGTTTTCATGTCCGTCCTTTTAGTCATCCTGGTTTGGACAACCTTTGTGGAAACCTGTTTCGGGGCACCGGTCGCTTCCTTCGCTGTTTACGGAAGTCATTGGTTTGCCGCTCTTTTGGTGATTTTAGCATTGAATATTCTTTGTTCCGCGATCACTCGTCTGCCTTGGAAGCCGCGGCATCTGCCGTTTTTGTTCGCCCATTTGGGGATTCTGATCCTGTTGACGGGTTGTGCCCTGACATGGCAGTGGGGGGAGGAGGCAACCCTCTCGCTCTTTGAGGGTAAAGCCTCCTCGATTGCCAAAAAAAACGAACAATGTTTCGAAGTTCGTTTTATACCAATGGTTTCCGACTCTTTAGCTTCCGACTTCACGGCTTCCGGGCGAGTGCAATCGGAAACGGAACGCCCGGTCGCCGACGCCGAACGTGTTCGCGACACGCAGGCGGAGGAAAAAATCGTTTTGCCTTTTACCCCCGGCCCATTCCGCTGGGAGGAATATCAACCGCGTGTCTGGTTCCACGAAAACGCGGATTATTCCCCCTTGCTGACGGTGCCGTTAAGATGGGCAATGCTTTTCGGAAAACGCGATTCCGGCGTATTGAAACCGATTGCGTTGAAACCGACCGACAACGCCGTATCGCTTCAGGGCGCAACGATTGAAGTCATCGATTATTACGCCAATTCATCCGTTCTTCCCGCCGTCCCGTTGGAGCTTTCCGTCCGATTTGAACGCGCGGTTCCCGCCGCCTTTCAAAACGCGAGACTTTCGGATGAAACGGACGCCTCCACCTCGGGCGGGACGACAACGGGCGATTCTCCCGACCCCGTTCCCCGTAAGACGAAAGTCGCCAGGAATTGGGAAGCGATTTCCCTTCGGCTTCCTCTTCCGTCGGAAAACACCTTTCATTCCTTGCCGACATCGGTCCGGACAACCCTATCGGGCGGGGAGCGTATCGTTTATTACACGACGGATATCCAGGAAGAAGTCGAGGCGTTCCGCAACAGTCAACCCACCGACTTACCGAAATCGGGGGCCTGGGGACAAATCGTCCTCTCCATCCGGGGACGGACCTATCCCATTGACGTGTGGAAATTGATGGAGGGAACGGAGAATCGTGTCCGCTATCCGCTCGGCAATTCGGGGTACACGGTTGAAATGCTTCGAATCGAACCACGAGGACCGGTTCTTTGGTTAAACGTCACGGCTCCCAACGGAACCTCGGCGCGTATCGTTCTTTTTGCCGACCGGCCCGAAATGAACGTTCATGCCAAACTGCTCGGCGTTTTCGGAACATACTGGTTTTCCCCGCGGCAAGGAGGAACAGAATCCGACTCTCCCCAATCGGGTGCGCCCAACCGACCGGGCTTGCGCGATCCGGCGGACCCGATCGATCTACCCCGCATCGATCTACTCCAGGGCCCGGATCGCAAATTGTACTACCGGTATTGGACGGGGCAATCGCTGGTGTCGAGCGGCGAAATTCTGACCCAACCGGGCCGGGAAGGTGCACTGATTTCCCGGCAGCTTTCGTTTGCCGACGGAACCCCGGCCGCCGTCGAATTGACCGTCGATCAGTATGTGCCCTGCGATCTTTCCGGATACCGAATCGCGCCCGCTCCCGTTTTACGGAATTCGCGGGGAGAACCGGCCAGGCAGATGGCCAAACTGCGGCTGCGCATGGATGGCATCACCGAAGAATTCTGGATCAGGGCGATGTTGCCGACCATGCTCCCGCAACCGCCCGGTTCCGACCAGGTTCACTATCATTACACTGCGGATAAAACGATCCGGATCGTGTGGGATTACCGGCAACTCGACCTTGATTTCGGTCTTTACCTGAAAAAATTCGAACAAAAAACGGAACCGGGCACCCGGCATGACGCGGCTTATTCCAGTTTGGTCGACCAGATACGCTTCAACGATGCGCACACCGGGGCAACCGGCGACCCGTCCAAGTTCGAAGTGCTCCGCTCCAATGTCCCGATCCGGATGAACCAGCCGGGTGTTTTTCGGGGAACGACGTTCGGTCGCGCTTATCGCTTTTACCAGAGTGGTCGAAGCGGTCCTTTCCGGCCGGGAGATCCCCGTTTTGCTTATGCCTATGACGGCACTGTGTTCCCGGGAGAGAAAGAACCGCGGGAAGCGATTTATATGAGCACCTTCTCCGTCAATTACGATCCCGGCCGCGGCCTGAAATACCTGGGAAGTTTCCTGCTTATCCTCGGCATCGCCTGGCTGATCGCGAAACGCCCCGTTCATGTACTTCAAGAAGCGTGAGAATGCCCGCAATAACAGCCGGAAAGAAGGCGTGGATGAATTGACAATGGACAATTGACAACGAAGAAACGCAATTCAACCGTTACGATCAGGGCCCCCGCTTGCGCGGGGGTGACGATCTGAGAACACGTCGATTCTATGTCGAAAAAACGGTCGATCAACCAAGCACGATCGCCTTGGCCGTTTCGTTGAAGAATTTGACGCAGGCCGCGACATCCGGTGTGTTCGCATCCCAGTTGTATTCATATTCGATCGAGAACGGACCGCGGAACCGCTGGGCAGCCAATTCCTTGAGAATATCGGCGACGCCGACGACGCCTTGGCCGAGCGGAACATCATGCGGTCCTTCCCCTTCACCGGGATGCTTGTGCAGGTCCTTGATGTGGAAACTGGAAATCTTTCCTTTGAGCGCCTTGACGGCTTCGAGCGGATTGATACCGCTACGAATCCAGTGTCCCGTATCCACACAGGCCCCGACCCGGCTGCCGCAATCCTTGAGGTGTTCGAGAACGATATTGAAATCCCAGTAGATCGACGGCTTCGGATGGTTGTGGAGACCGACGTTGATCTTATATTCTTCCGCCAGTTTGTTGACGTCGCCGAGGCGATCGAATCCCGGCTCGCTGTTAATGAGCGGAATCCCCATCTCGGCGGCGAAATCGAACATTTTCCGGTCCGTTCCGGTCACGCCGACGGCATGCGGGACCTGGCCGTGGTCCACCATGATGGTTCGCATCAGCTTTTTGTCGTCGTTCGCCATATCGGGACCGACTTTCACATCGCCCTTGTCGGTAAGACGCTGTCCGATAAAGACTTCGAAATTACGGGCGCCGGTCTTTTGGCAGTTTTTGACGCCCTGTTCAAAGGTGAACCGGTTGAACGAATAGATCTGCGGACCGATCGTCCAACCGAGCAAATTCGAATAAATCGTGTTCGGACAACAGGATGCGTCCGGCCCGGCCTCGACGGTCTCCGCGGCCTCGGCGGCGAAGGTGGTCGAAGTGGTTCCCATGAGGGCGGCACCGCCGAGCAGGGCGGTCGTGCGAAGCATGTCACGGCGAGATGTTTGCATGTTGATTCTCCTGAAAGTGGAACGGAAAAAAGAAAAAACGGGCCAAAAGCACCCGGTCGGTCGTGCGAACATGGGCCCCGACCGACTTCAGTAGGAGACCCGAATATACCCGATTTCAAAACGGGAAAAAAGTATGCCGGTTTGTTTCGGGGAAAAATCGGGATTCGGCCCGGTATTCGGCTCCGAACTTGGCGGCTCAAAACTTGGCGTAGAAGATCAGGCCGAACACGAATGCGTCGTCGTATTCGCCGGAAGGTTTGGCGACGTACTGGAGATCAGGCTGAATCGAAAAATTGTCTCCCAACGCGAAAATATGGAATAATTCGACGGTCGCTTCACGCGCATGGGGCCTTCCCAGGTGCCGACTGATTTCCGCGACGGTGATGCCGATTCCCGTATCGTCGTCCGGCCGGGCATTCCAGAAACCGGTCCAACTGAGCCCGGCGTTCCAGTATGTTCCGATTTCGGCGCACTCTTCGGGCGACCAACTGTATTGGGTGAACAAACGGATCGAACGAGCGACACCGTGGCGTTTACAATTTTGGGAAAAAATTTCCTGCTCACAACTTACGTACCAACCGTAATTGCCCTCCCGCGCCGTGCCGTCGGTAAGACGTTCCCACGGGTTGGAATCGTACCAGACCCCGAGCTGGGCATGACCGGGCAACGCATCACGGCAGAGGGAATAATGATAATCCAGTTGGTAAATGGAAAACGTCGTGCCTTCGTTGGAAAACCAGTTACGGGTCCCATCCGGCTTGCCGTCGAACACGCCGACGTGAACTCGGAGCGAATCCGTCAGATGGACAAAAGCGATGACCCCCATTCCGGTATCGGGAAGCGTCGGAACCGGGTTGTTCGGGTACGTCGTGAAGCTGCCGTTGATAAACCGGCCGACGCAATCCAGGACGCCGAAATGGGCGGCGCCGTCGAGTTTTCCCAATTTGACGTCCAGGAAATCCCCGAACGAATGCTCATACCAGAATTCGCTCACTTGGGCGCGCGGGGGATATTCAAAGACGCTTACCGCCTGCATGTCACCGACAGATTCGGACATTGATTCGCCGTGAAACGAACTGGCGAGGAGCCCGAAACCGCCGTTCTTCCAGAGCCCCATTTCGGCGGTGCGCCCGTGCATCAACAAATCGGCGGTTCCCATGTACTTCGTCGCGTTTTTCGTACTTGCGCCGCCGCGCATGTTGGAAAACAGGCCGCCGGTGTAATTGTACTCGACGACGATTCCACGTTTGCCGTGAATACGGGGCCAGCATTCGTGGAGCAGACCGCCCGGCTCCGAAAGTTCGAAAAGACTTTGATCGCTCGCGTCGTCACCCCCGCCGCATACCCGGGTGGCCCGGATTCCCTCCCGGGCCGGGACGAAGCCGGAAAACAAAACAATCAACAATACCGTCAGGAAAGATTTGCGTGAACTCATGGTGGCGACTCCTTTCTGTACTGAACGTCATTGAAATTTCCCGAAGCCGACTTTCAGGGAACTCGTTTTCCTGAGGTAAACGAGTGGTTTAAGCGAAAAACTCAACCGGCTTCGATATCATCGTCGTGTGCAACCCTTATTTGCAACATTTGTTGATCTTCAGATAACAAACGAAACGAGGGCGCACCGGACTTTTGTAAAAAGTCCCGGTAAGCCCGGACCTTCAGGCAGCAACACGGTCGCCTCATGTTCGATTTTCAGCCTGATGAAGACCGATATTGTTTGACCGGATGGTAACGGGAATCCCGTTCAACCGGCTCAAGACCGGTTTCGGCAATCAAAGACCGCAATTCTTCGACGCCCAGCGACGTGGGGGCGGGGCTCCCGGCTTCATGGTGAACCCGCTCGCCGCGAATGGTCCCGTCAAGATCGTCGGCTCCGTAGCCGAGCGACATCTGGGCCAGCGCAACACCGAAGGTGACCCAATACGCTTTGATGTGAGGGATGTTGGGAAGCAGCAAGCGACTGATCGCAACCGTTCGCAAAATCGAGGCCGCCGGGAGCGGTTCGAGCGGCAAACGTTCATGGGACTGGTAAACCAACGGCACGAACGCATCGAAGCCGGTACCGGCATCGTCGCCGTGACCGGATTGCAGGGATTCGCCCTGAAGATCGCGGAGGCGCAGAAGATGATCGACGCGGTCGGCAACGGATTCGACATGCCCGAACAACATGGTCGCGTTGGTCGGAATTCCCAACCGATGGGCCGTCCCGTGGATGGCGAGCCAGGTGTCGGCATCGATTTTTTTCGGGGCGATTTGTCGGCGAGGTTCCGGAGCGAAAATCTCCGCGCCGCCGCCCGGGAGCGAGTTCAGCCCGGCCTCGCGGAGGTCGCGAAGCACTTCTTCGACGCTCATGCCGCTCGATGCGGCGAAGTGCGCGATTTCAGGAGCGGCCCAGGCTTTGATGTGCAACCTCGGCCCGATTTCACGAATCCGGGAAACGATATCCCTATACCAGGAATACGGGTTTTCCGGGTGGATTCCGCCGACGATGTGCAATTCCGTACAGCCGGCGAGAACAGCCTCGCTTGCGCGCCGCAGCATCTCGTCGAACGTGAGCGTATACGCCTTCGACGAACCGGGGACCGCGTGAAACGCGCACAAGGGGCAACGCAACGTGCAACGATTCGTCGGATTCAGGTGCGTATTGATATTATACCAGCCGACATTGCCGTTGATCCGCCTTCGCAAGCGGTCCGCGAACACCCCGAGCCGGTGAAGCGAAACATCCTCGCCAAAAAGGAAAAGCCCTTCTTCCCGTGAAAGAAAATCACCGGCATCAAGCTTTTCCGCGATCCGATTCAACATCCGTGTTGATGAACTTCGCATGGCATGTCGACACCGCGCCGCCGCGGATAGCGTGACACGAAATCATGTATTTCAAGAATCCCAGGAGGATCGGCCCGGTGTTTGGGGTGGTTTCGGTTGTTGAATTTCCGTCGGCCCGAACGCGCTGGGATCAAGCAGGTTGACCGGTCCGGCGCCTCCGTTTTGGGGCGGGACGGCAAAATCGGCCAGGCTCCTCGGCGGACCATTCGACGTTTCCGCCATGAGCGAAACAATCGGAGCGGCCGGCGGAGTCGAACCCGTCGCCGGCGGCGGG
>QMCD01001870.1_pt1 | contig 20682 bp, 13 predicted proteins | sample 1821841 | NCBI WGS metagenome assembly QMCD01 (sample SAMN01991225, study PRJNA193472) | Termite gut metagenome, whole genome shotgun sequencing project. | isolation source: worker | host: Macrotermes natalensis
TCGGGCAGGATGCCGCCGGAATTTGGTTTGTCCGTGAATATGTTTCACAGCGTTCTCTCGCGGAACTTTTGGACGGTGGCAAAACGTTTCGCTCACACGAGGCGGCGCGGCGTTTTTTGGCACTCGCCCAGCAATTGAACGCATTGCATTCCATTGGGCTCGTTCACGGCAATTTGAAGCCGACCAACGTGTTTTCCGCCAGTTTGGATCAGGCCACATTTTGCGATTCATCACTGGGATTATTTCAGAATCCGCAATCCGCAAACACCGTTAGCGTCAGCGGTGATGTTTGGAGTTTTGCCGCTCTCCTGCATCTAACGCTCACGGGACAAACGCCGGGGACTTCGTTTGACATGGCAAGCGTTCCGCCCCCATTCGGCAATTTTTTGTCGGCCTGTTTGCCTGAGAATCCCAACGCGCGGTTGCCGATGGTCGCCGTGATAGAGCAGCTCGATTCGATTGTCAAACAGACCAAACCCAGCGCGTTTGACACTCCCACGACCGCGGTTGGCAGCACAACGCCCCCCAGTACCGCGCCGATTTCGCCGACTGCTCCGCCTGCCCAACCTGTTGGGGCAACACCCTCCGCATCGCAAACCGCCGCCTTTCCGCCCGGCACGACCTGTCCACAATGTCATACGCCCGTTGCGTCCAGCGCGGAACGAATTTGTGCCAAATGTGGTCGCCATTTTCTGGAACCGTGCCTCAATTGCCAAGCCATGAACCCGTTTTGGGTCTCCACTTGCGCCACCTGCGGAGCGGATACATGGGTTCTCAAGCAGCAGATGCAAAACACGCTCAATGGCCAAAAACAGCAGATTCTCAAGTTCCGTGAGAATTATGGTCACGACAAAACCTTGCCACTGCTCAAATACATGTCCACGGTCACGCATCCTGGGCCTTCCGTGAGTGGGCAAAAAGCATGACGGCCTTGGTGCAAAAAGAGCGGCGGGAAGTCAAGGCCTATGTTGATCAAGTGCGTGCGCAAGTCAATGCGGCCATGACGGCACAAAAGTACGAAAAAGTCCAAAAGATTTTGGAACAGATTCCCCGTCCTCTGCTTGATGAGCCGATGCGCAAAATCTATGTCGAGGCGGGCGACGCGCTCACAGAAGTCGATTCGCTCATTCGGGAAATTCGTAATGCCATCGTCACCAAGCAGTACAGCCCCCTTTTGTCCTGCGTCCAGCGTTATTTGGAACTCAAGGCGAACGACCCTGAGGCGAAAAATTTGCAGCAAAAAATTGAAAAACTCACGACGATCACCACGCCGCTGGGCATGAAACTCCGCCGCATTCCGTCAGGCCGGTTCTATATGGGTTCCCACGATTCCGACGAATATTTGCGCAATAACGAAAGTCCGCAACATCGTGTTTTTATCACGAATAATCTTTTTGTCGGGGTTTGTCCCGTAACGCAAGCGGAATTCCGACAAGTCATGGATTTTAATCCGAGCGTTTCCACCGAAAACGATGCCTGCCCCGTGGATAGCGTCACATGGTACACCGCGCTGGAATTCTGCAACAAAATGAGCAGTCTGGAAGAACTCCCGCCGTATTATGAATTGGAAGGCATCAAACGACGGGCCAACGGCGCGATCGAAAAAGCGCGGGTGGCCATACTGGGCGGCGATGGTTACAGACTGCCGTCCGAGGCGGAATGGGAATACGCGTGTCGGGCGGGCAGCATTTCGCCCTGGTGTTTTGGCGATCAGGTCATGGATGTTGGCGAATACGCTTGGTATTTCGATAATTCCGGCATGGAAACACATCCGGTGGGCGAAAAAAAGCCCAATCCTTGGGGCATTCGTGACTGCCACGGAAATGTCATGGAGTGGTGTTACGACTGGTACGACGAGTATTATTACCAAAGTCGGCCTGACGAAGAGGAAAATCCGGCGGGGCCCGAAGACGGTTTGGCCAAAGTCCTGCGCGGTGGAGCTTGGCAATTCGGCGCGGAAGCCACCCGCTGCGCGTACCGAAATAGCAGCGTGCCGGATGCCGCCTCAAGCGTGATTGGTCTGCGTGTGTTCCGAAACGCCACGGATGATGTCATGTCGTAGCGGCGGCTTTCGGAACATCTTCTTACGAGCCATGCGAAAATAACGCGATCATGCGGAACGATTCTTGTGCTATTTTTATACAAAATGGAAATCCGGTATTTTCGGATTTTTCCTCAATTTTTTCTCTTTGCAGCACTTTACTTTCCTACTTTGTCTGCTAACATCGTGGGCTGGGGAATATGTTTTCTTACTCTTGGAGAGTAAACAGTCAAGTGAATGGCATCATGAAAATAGACAAAGATTTATGGAATGTCGTCTCGGCGGGTTTGGTCAGACTCGTCAAGCGATACGGCTTTTCTGTTGCGATTCATGTCGGTTACCTCTTTCTCTTCGCGTTTGCCTACTGGCTCGCCTTCGCTTTTCGGTACGATTTTAATTTTGAGCTGCGCGGCTTCGCTTTGTTTCAAAAAAGCGTGGTTTGGGCGGTCTTGCTCAAAATGGGCGTTTTTCTCTGGCACGACCAGTTCAGGAATTCTTATATTTTTGCAGGCTTCAAAGACGCGCTCGTGCTTTTCAAGAGCTCGCTTGTGGCCTCGTTTGGTTTTTTTCTCATAGCTTATTATTTTTTCGATTGTGTTCTTTCCAAAACCATTCCGGTGATGGATTGCGTTTTTACTGTCGTGCTCGTTGGCTCTTTTCGTTTCGGTTGGCGCATTTTTCATCAAGAAATTTTGCCCCGCTTCTCCCGATATCCCAGCAAAAAAACGCTGGTGATCGGGGCCAACAAACAAGGCGCCTCTTTGGTGAGCGAACTGCAATCTTATCCCGAGCTGGGCTACCATATCGTGGGTTACGTTTCGATTCATGACCGAAAAGTGGGGCAGCGCATGGAAGGTGTTCCCGTCTTAGGGCATTTCGACGATGCCAAACGCATCCTCTTAAAACACGGGATTCGAGAAGTCCTCACGTTTGCCGAAGTTCTGAACGCCACCCAGCTTCGCCAAATTATGGAAATTTGTAGTGCGCATCGAATCAGCATTCGTGTTGTGCCCAACATGGAAACCCGTTTGGGCTCGAAAAAATTTCCTGTCCGGGAAATTCGCATTGAAGACCTGTTGAGACGCGAACCTGTCGAACTGGATGATACCATTATCAGTGAACTCATCGCAGGAAAAAATATCCTCGTTACCGGAGCAGGCGGGAGTATTGGTTCGGAAATCTGCCGCCAAGTGATTCGATTTGCTCCCAAGTCGCTGGCCATTTTGGGACGCGGCGAGAACCGCATCTTTTTTCTGGAAAAAGAATTGCGACAACTTGGCTTTGACGGCAATTTGCTTCCTGTGATCGCGGATGTTTCCCATGCTTCGCGGATGGAACATGTTTTCCAGCAACATTCTTTCGATGTCGTTTTTCATGCGGCCGCCCACAAACATGTCCCGCTCATGGAAGAGAATCCCTGTGAGGCGGTGACAAACAATGTGCGCGGAACCCAGATTGTGGCGGACTTGGCCCACCTTCACGGTGTCTCCACGTTTGTCCTTGTGTCGACGGACAAAGCAGTGAACCCGACCAGCGTGATGGGCGCGAGTAAACACATGGCCGAACGCTACGTGCAAGCCATGTCAAGACATTCTTCCACGCGATTCATCACGACCCGCTTTGGAAATGTGCTGGGTTCTAATGGCAGTGTTGTGCCGGTTTTTCAAAAACAAATTGAGGCGGGCGGTCCCATCACGATCACTGATTTTCGCATGACGCGGTATTTTATGACCATTCCTGAAGCGTCCCAATTGGTTTTGCAGGCGGCGGCGATGGGGCTGGGCGGGGAGATTTTCGTCTTGGATATGGGCGCGCCCGTTCGGATTTTGGACTTGGCGAAAGATATGGTGCGCATGTCCGGCTTGCCGGAAAAGGCGATAGAAATTCAGCAAACGGGCATGAGGCCGGGCGAAAAGATGTACGAGGAATTGTATTTTGAATCGGAAAAAGCGATCCCGACTTCGCATAAGAAGCTTCGTTGTGCAAGTCACCGCGAGTTTGATTTGGAGCAGGTTCGCAATGAGATTGTCGCTTTGCTGGAGGCAGCCCAGACGAGTCCAGAGGCGGTCAAGCAGGCTTTGCAGTCGTTGATCAAGGAATACCATCCGAGTGGCAGCAGTGTTTTGCCGGAGCGGCCACCGCAGGTGGTATATCGCAAGCATTCTGACATCCGCGGCCTGAAAATCGGCGGATGAAGGACGCGAAAGTTGCCAATTATTGGTAATGTGGATAATTTTATTTTTTGATCGTTCACGTGTATGAAATACGCAACAGTTACAAATAAACAAGAGTTTTTGTCTGACATTTTCGTATTTTTAGGATACTTTCTAGGATTTGGTAGTGTCGTTGCTGCAACAGCTGCCGGTTGGAGCATGGGATTGGAAAAGTATCTAGGCAGTGCAAACATTGTGTGGCATCACTTTTGGATTATGTCTTGCATGGTTGTTTCTCCGATTTTTTTGTTTCCTGTGTTTCTCGCGTGGCGAAAACAGGGAGTAGCTGCTTTCTGCGGTTTCTCTTGGTTTATTGGAATCATCTTGCTTTTACTTTTTCTCAGATTATGCCTTGATTCGCATAATGTAGGAGCTGGTCGTTTTGGTTCTTTGGCTTGGGTCGCTTTTTTATCTATAATATGTGTACCCGTTTTGTTTTTTTCGATACCGCTTTCCGAAAAGCAGCGTCGTGTAGCATGGTGGGGGGTGTTATGCGCCCTAACATTTGCAACATGCGTTCTCGGCGCGTTGTACTACCCGTACATACTAAAAGGAGTCACGGTTCGAGCGCCAATGTACCCAATGTCCGTTGTGATGCAAAACCGACTGATTCTGTTGGCACTATGTTTGCTATTCTTTGCTCTCTATTCATTGATCGAAAGCAAAAAATCACGAACTTTTTTCCTTTTTTCCCTGCTCTATTTGGCCGCGAGCTTCGGTCTGCATCTCTCAGGAGGACGTTCCGCATTATTAATGTCCATTGCAACCACGTTTGCGATTTTTTTGATTCCATCGTTCAGACGATCTTTTCAAAAAATCGTTACTGTTTTTCTGATCATCATAATGACAAATGCCGTTTCTTCTTACGTGGTGACGAGAAATTGCGACAGTCAACGAACCGCCTTTGGTCGAGTCAAAATGTTAGCGCAGTCCGTGTATTTTGGCCAGAAAAAATTGCGAAACGATTTTTTTTCATCGAATAATCCCGTCACGCCCTCTGTTGCATCGACGCTGCCAGCCGTGGCCGCTCAAATTTCGCCCAAATCGCCAGCCGTGGCCGCTCAAGTTTCGCCCAAATCGCCAGCTGTGGCCGCTCAAGTTTCGCCCAAATCGCATCTGGAGTTTGTGTCTATAGAGTCCAAGATAAACAAGGCTTCTGATGCAAAATCACTGGCGAAATCAGTTTTAGGCGCACGTGGTACATTTTGGGTAACTGCGTTGGAACGCATAGCTGAAAATCCTTTCGGTACGGGCTTGCAGGATAAAGCAACCGGCCGTACAACAAGCAACACACATAATTCCTACTTATCTGTTTTTGAAGGGACGGGGATATTGGGGGGTATTCTTTTTTTGATTGTTGTTGCGGTTGGTTTGCATGATGCGTGCTTCACCCTTCGAAAAATTCCTGGTTTCGGATGGATAGGGTTATTGTATATTTTTGAGTGTCTGCTAATGCTCAGTGGGGGAAGAATTGAGGTTGAACCCTACTTCTGGTTTCCTCTCGTTGCTCTTCGTGCAAACGTTTATTTTTACAAAACAGAACAACGATGCCAATTTGGTGGAGAGACTCTTACGCATAGTGGTACGATGGTGGTGGCTCCACCTATTGCGGCTTGATGTGGATTTGATAGCAAATTTGGACAGAGTTCCTTTTTTCGATCAAAGACCGTTTTTTCTATCATTTTATCAAACTTCTCATGCCACGTCTTTCCATTTGCATTCCGCTTTTCAATCGTCAAGAGTTAGTCAAAGAGACACTCGACAGTGTTCTTGCGCAAACCTTCACTGATTGGGAGTGCATCATTGTCGATGACCGATCGACAGATGACAGCTTTGCCGTGGCGAAATCGTATGCAGAGCGGGATGCTCGCTTCAAGGCACTTCAGAGGCCGGAAGAGAGAATCAAAGGAGCACCGACCTGCCGGAATATAGCTTTTGACAATTCAACAGGAGAGTACGTCTATTTCTTTGATTCGGATGATTTGATGTCGCCTAGCCTTTTCGGGGAAATAATCAAGGCAATGGATGCCAACCCCGAAGCAGAGTATGGAAATGTACCTTGGGATAAATTTTCTGAATCATCGAATTCACCTCCGATAATTGTTGCTCCTGAAATAAATGATTCTTTATTGGACAAAGTTGTAGCATCGCGGGGATCATTCGGAAGTCCCGGTTTTATTTGGAGACGCTCTTTGCTCGACCGAAGCGAACTCAAGTGGCGGGAAGGAATTCCCAAAGGGCAAGATATTGATTTTTCCAGCCGCGTTATTTCTTTGGCCAAAACGGAGGGAATTTCACTCAAGATTCCGCCAGCTGTCCATGTCCGAGTGCATGATGCCCAAGTCAGAAACAGCTTTACCAAGGAGAACGCCTCGTGGCTAATGAGTTGTCACCTCAATATTTGGAATCTTCTTGAGCATCATCCTTTATTTGACACGCGCCGTCAATGTTTGTGCCTCCATGCGCTGGCTTGGTATCTGACACGTCACGCTTTAGCCTATGGGTCTTGGCCGGATGTCTTGCGAGGATCGCGGTTTATTCGCAAGCATAGCAAAGGACTTCCATGCCGAATCCGGTGTTCATTTTTGATTAGTTTTGCCATTGTTTTCTTCCCTCTTTTTTTTCTCGTCAGTAAGTTTATTGGAAAATTTCGCAAAACTCGTTTTGTTTTGTGGGTTATAAAGACATTTTTTAATTGAGGTGTCGCTTTATCAATTGGTGTTCGAGTTTTTCGTTTTGTCCCCCTCCGATAATTGTTTGAAGAATAACAACCATCCCTTCCATGCGTATTTGGCTCATCAATTCCGCAGAGGCAACACCGCTTGACGAAGGTGAGATTCGATTGCGAAGGGTTCCTCTGCTCGCTCGAACGCTTGTCGATCGTGGCCATGACGTACTTTGGTGGAATGCCGATTTTTTTCACGTCACGAAAAAACACCGATTTGGCGAAGATAAAACAGTCGAGATCGAACCTCGTTATACGATTCAATTTATTCATGGTCCTGGCTACAAAAAACATATTTCGCTGACAAGGTTTTGGGATCACCGAGTGATTGCAAAAAAGTTTCTGATACAAGCTCAACAAACCACTTGCCCTGATCTCATCCTTTGTTCGCTTCCCACTCTGGATTTGGCGGATGCGGCGACCAAGTTTGGAAAAAAGCATGGCATTCCTGTCGTCCTAGATATTCGCGACCTCTGGCCGGACATCATGGAAGAGTCCGCGCCTCAATTTCTCAGACCGCTAGCTCGTCTGGCTTTGACTCCGTATTACCGCATGGCCAGTCGGGCTTGTAGGAAAGCAACGGCGTTCACCGGCAATACCCCTAAATTTGTCGACTGGGGATTAGCCAAGACAAAAAGGGCGCGAACGGAATGGGATAAAGATTTTCCGTTCGGCTATGAAGAGCCGGTTATGTCGCAAGAGGAAACCGACGATGCCGATGCGTTTTGGCGCGAACAGGGGATTAACCAACATGCGAAAGAGCCAGTGGTCACGTACATTGGCATGATCGGCCAGAACTTTCAAGATGACATTATCATCTCAGCAGCTGAAACCGTGTGGAAAAAACGGCAGGCCATATTTGTTTTTTGTGGCGGCGGTGATAAGTTGGATGAATTACGGAAACAAAACCGGCAGAATCATCGTATTATTTTACCGGGCTGGGTCGATGCCAAGAAGATTTGGCGATTGATGAAACACACAACCATTGCGTTGACTTCCTATAAAGATTCTGAGAATTATCGTTCCAGCTTCACCAATAAAGAAATCGAGTACATGGCGGGCGGGCTTCCGCAGCTTTTCAGCATTGACGAGGGCTACGTGGCGGATTTGATTCGCGATAACGAAATTGGCCTGACATACGGCGGCTCCGCGGAGCGATTGGCTGACTCGATTTTGCGGCTTTTGGATGACGAGCCGTACAGAAAGAAGCTGGCGGAAAATGCCCGAAAGCTTTATCTCGAAAAATATCAAAGCCAAGCCGTTTACGATCAAATGGCCGAACATTTGGAAAAAATGGCTGCGTTAAAACGGATTTGAAGCAACCGGGAAATATGTATGATGAGGGCGGAATAAAAAACGAATAATAGCTCTTTTCATTCAACATCTTATTTCAATTTTTATGAAAAAGCTCGTTTTTCTTGTGGGCAATAATGGCCACGTTCCTGATATTTTTAGGCTCCATACAACATTGCGTGACATGACACGACAAGGTGCGGTCGCGCCCCTTTCCCCCAGTTTTCCAGCCGTAACCTGTTCGGTACAGACCAACATGACGACCGGCGTGAAACCGGCGAAACATGGCATTATTTCGAACGGCCTGTATTTGCACGAAAAAATGCCCGTGCAGTCACCGCCGCCACCGCGCATTGTGCCGCCTTCGGTGTCCGCCAGCGAACTTTCCGATCCGTGCAATGTTTCGCCAACTTGGCCCCGCGCGGAAAAACTCCCGATGGTCGAGCTGTGGACGATGCCCAATGCGGCGATTGATACTTCCCAGAATGTCAGGCAAATTTGGGATCAACTGCGCGAAAAAACGAGAAAAAACGGCGATGGCCAGCCGCTTCGCAGTGCCGTTTGGTTCGCCCTGATGAGCAAGTTTTGCAGCGCGGATTATGTATGCAATTTCGCGCCGATTCACAATCCTGATGGTAGTGAATCACTTTGGTGTTACACGCGACCCTACATGCTGTACGGAAATTTACGTGACACGTTTGGTCATTTTCCGGTGAAGCATTACTGGGGGCCTCTGGCGGGACTTCCGGCCTCGAAATGGATTACGGACACCGCTATTTTCGGTGCGAGGCAGTTTTTGCCCGACTTTCAGTACATTTATATTCCGCGGCTCGATTACACGCCCCAGAAATTTGGCCCAAGTGCCCCGCAGCTCACGAATGATTTGGCGGAACTGGATGCGCTGCTGGCCGACATGCGGAAAAAACTCTCGGAAATTGATGGCGAAGAACCGGCGTGGCTCGTGGCCGGTGAATACGCAATGACGGAGGTCAATTCCGTGGTTTATCCCAATCGCGTTTTGCGCGACTTGGGTCTTTTATCGTGCGAAATTCGTGATGGTCTGGAGTCTTTGGATTTGACAAACAGCCGCGCATTCGCACTTTGCGATCATCAAATGGCGCACGTGTATTTCAATGAGAACGATCCGCAGCTCATCGAAAAAGTCGCGCGGGCTTTTCGTGCCGTTACGGAAATTGACGAGGTGCTCGTCGGCCAAGAAGATTTGGCGCGGTTGGGAATCGATCATCCACGCAGCGGGCAAATTGTGCTCGCCACGAAGCCCGACAGCTGGTTTTCGTACTATTTTTGGAATGACGATGCGAAAGCACCGGCCTACGCACGAACCGTGGACATTCATCGCAAGCCGGGCTACGATCCAGTGGAAATGTTTTTCGACATGAAAACGATGTCCGTGCCGCTCGATGCCACGCTCATCAAAGGTTCGCATGGCGCGCCCGTGCGCAATTCCGCACAAAAAACCGTGATCCTCTCCAGTGAGGCGGCCTTGCTTGCGGAAAAACCGGAATTCGACGATGTGGATGTCTTCTCCATGATCGATTCCTTTTTCTCACGATAACGCGCATTATCGATTCCAAAGAAAACCCAGCGAAACGGCGTGCGAGTTGGTGTTGCTCGTGAAATGGGTATTGTAATCCACGAAAAGCAATCTTGTCTTCGCATCATTCAATGCCACTTTTCCGCCCAATCCCAAATCGACCGCCACGCCCTTCAAATTCACGCTGTCCACGTTGAAATTCGAGTCCGCCGTGTGTGCAAAACGGTGCGTTGACGTGGCATGATCATCACCGGCCAGCTTGATGCCCAGCAAAAACCGGCCGTAAAGTTCATTGCGTCCGCAGTCATAATCACCCAGCAAACCCAACCGCAATAGCGTTCTTGAGAGGGAAACATCGTCGTACTGTAAAATGGCCGGTGCCGCCCCGGTTTCCGTAAAGCCATCCTGTTTGAGATATTCAAAGTCCACGCCCAACAAACCTTTGAGAAGCAGGTTGTTGGAAAGATCGACAGGTCGCAACAGATACAGTGCCGCCGCCACAGAACTTCCCTCGGCATCGCCCGCCACGGGTAGCGGGGCATAATTTTCCAGTTGCACCGTGCGTTCCATATCGTAATCTTGAAAACCGCCGCCGATGTAGGCGCGAAGCTGCAAATTGCGATGAAACAAATTTGTGCCACCGTAAAGCGCGATTTGTAAATCCGAAATGTCGGTTTTGTCGTCCCACTGCTTGTAGCGCGAGGTCGTATAGCCAACCGACACGCCGAGCACAGATTCTCTCCAAAACGCGGGCAAGCCAAAGCCGCCGTAAAACCCGCCGCGATGTCCTTCACCGCCGGGAGCGTTGCCGTCCGCCTTCAGTCGCGAAAATTGGTAGAACGGATCAAACCAAAGATCAAGTGCTCGGCCAGTGTGACCTGTTGGGTATGAATGCTGATAGGACAAATTGGGCATGGAGACAGAACTGTTTTTTTGTCCGCCTGTTTTCCATGTCGGTTTCATGTGGAGATTTTGGCCTCGAACAACGCTGTTCGGAGATGTTGCCGCATCAAGCAAGTGAGAAGGATGGCCAACATGTAGTGGCAATCGTTCCAAGGCTACATTGTCCAAAACCGGCCGCCACGGTGAGGAAAGCGCAAATACGACCGCGTTTTCGCGTGTCACGCCTGCCACATTGTCGATGACATGACGAAAGCGTGAATCGCTGGAACTCTGCATGATGCCATCAAACAACAGGTCTTGATCCGCGCTGGCCCCGCCTTGAAAAACGTATTTATCAATCATCAACGACAGGCCACGCTGATTCGTTGAACCGGCAAAATCCACGAGATTCGCACTTTTGACAACCGTGGCCATCAGGGATTTGGAATCGTCGCCCTCAACAATTTCCGTGTCCGTCAGTTTGAAAAAAATGCTGCTCAGCGCGAATTCGCCGCCAAAATCCGAATCATTGCCGCCTTGCATCAGTTCGATTTCCTTCGCGCGGCCATCAAACGCATTCGTCAAAATGAGCTTGATCGTGCCGCTCGTTGTGATTTTTCCCTCGGTCACGATTTTGCCCACGCCGTTCTGGAACGTCAGTTGGAGTGCCGAGCCGTCTTCAAACGTCACATCCGAATCCGAAAAATTCAAATCGTTGACTGGTGTCAGAATGGCCGTCGAACCATCTTTGAATGTTGTGTTCGCTTTTGTCAGGCCAGTCCCCATGAGCACGCCGCCATCCAAAAAAACCAGTTCGTTTGCAAGAATGCCGCCATCTTCGTTGGCATTGGAAACCACCATATCGGAAAATTCCAAGGTCTGGCCCGTCGCATCCAGTGTGGAATCGTCCTGAATCACCAACATGGCATCATCGCCTTCCCAGTTCAGCGCGTCACCGTTACGGAGTGTCAACACGCTGTTGTTATCCAAAAACAGGATGTTGGATGTAATACTCCCCCTGTTCTCCACGGTCATCTCAATGCCACTGAGCGCGAGCATTCCAGTCGCGCTGATTTCGCCCCAGTTTTCGAGCTCCTGCATGCCCACTTTGCCTTCACTGTCAAGCCCCACAAGCTGGATGTCCGCCCCGGCCAGTTTAGCTAGCAGCGCATCAGGATCGGAAGTGTTCGCGCCGATTTTTGACGTTGCGCCAAAAGACAGAAATAAATCGTCGCCTTCGTCGGTGGCCATCAGCGTTGTGCCGTTTTCCAGTTCAAAACCGTTACCGAAATGGCCATTGAAAAAACTGCGCAACGTTTCATTCGGAAACATGTTGCTTGATCCGCCATCCAGTTGCAAAGTCGCTCCGCTTTCCAGCGTCAGTTTTCCTTCGGTGGAAAAGCCCCGTTTGGCGCGAACTTCCGTATCGGGACCAGAAATCGTGACATCGCCTTCCGCCTCGTATTTTTCCGAAAACACGGCGGATTCATCCAGCGCGACGCTCTCCGCCGCCTCAACTTGTCCCAACATTAGGCCGGACAAGGCAAGGAAAAAAAAGAGGACGGGGACGATTTTACCATAATTTATGCACACCATGAGAATTTTGGGGGAGAGGTCAAAACAAACAGTATACGAGCTACTTCACGCCACTTTGCCGTGGCACTGTCCACCGCAACCACCGTGCAATTCATCGCAGGCGCGGCGGTTTTCTTCGCGTGTTTTTTCCGCATCCTGAGCCATTAGTTCGTGCATTCGGTCAATCGCATTGAAATCGGCCTCGGCGAGATCAGGCTCTTTTTGGGACAAATACGCCTCTGCACGGAGATACAAGGCATCCGTGTGGTTAGGATGACGGTTCAAAATTTTTGTACAGTCTTCAATCACCGCCGCCGCTTGGCCTTGTTTCCAAAGCAGTTGCGCTCGCTTGAGATACGCCTCCTCATACTCGCCATCGCACTTCACAGCGGTGTCAAAATCGTCGAGTGCTTTTTTGTAACCGCTTTTGTCAAACCACGATCTTTCGGCCAGCAGCGTCCAAATTTGAGCACGCAAACAATGCACCACGGCGGGTTTCGGGACATCCATCTCGTTCAACACCCGCGTCAAATCCTGAATGCCATTGCGGTAGGCTTTTTTCGTGAAAGTGCGTTTGCCCCATTCCATGAGAGAATCCGCCCGCTCGACATACAGCACCGGATCATCGGGCGTAAATTCCATCGCCTTGGTCAAATCTTCCACAGACAATTCCGGCACGTTCAAATGCCGCCATACCAGTCCACGATATTTCAGTGCGACCACATTTTCCGGCTCAAAACTCAAAACGCGATCCAGCACTTCCCGTGCGGAAACGAGATGTCCCATCTGCAAAAAACATTCGGCGGTTTTCATCAGCTGTGCAACATCATCGGGCAAGAGAATCAAAAGTTGCCGCATATCGTTTTCCGCTTCGTGGGTTTGCCGTGTTCGCATGTAGACCCAATACCGGTGCAGGCGGGCTTCAAAATGATCTGGGTCAATCTGGAGAAGATGGGTCAAATCGGCCAAGGAATTGTCAAAATGGCCACTCATTGCCAAAATTTGGCCGGTGCGATTGAGTGCGACAACATCGTTCGCGTCCCATTGGAGAATTTGGCAGGCATCATTGTAAGATTCTTGATATCGTTCCAAACGAAACAGAATTTCGCAGCGTGCCCGGAGAGCCTCCAGATTCGTCGGGTGATTGACAAGAAATAGCGAAAAAAGCCCAACGGCTTCGGAAAGATTTCCTTTTTCCAAGGCGACTTGGGCCCGCGACATCGTTTCCTCTGCGGCAATACTTCCCGCCATCGCCATCCATTCGCCGTGATTCTGCATCGTATTTTGCATCATTTTGCCAATCCGTTGTAAAAGTCTGTTGAAACTCGCTGCCTTTGCAACGTTAACACCGTCTCATTCGTTGTAATCGGCAAAACTTTCCCATTTCGCCAGTTTTTTGAGCAGTTTTTTGGACTGGCTAGGCCGCGATCACAGACCGCAGATCCTAATCGGAAATTTTCAATTCTCCATTATTAATTTGTAATTATCAATTTGTAAATTTGTTACTCTCCACCGCCACCTCTCATTCGCCGTTTGTTTGCCCTTGACTGGCATGGCACTTTTCACTACGATCAAGGGTTGTTACTGTGATCAACCGCCTCGTTCAAGCGATTGACCCCCAATTCTGCGTAAACTATGCAATTTGCCACAAGGCACCGCCGCATGTCGTCCTTGGTTCCCAAACTATCGACCTCATCTCGCATGATTCAGAGCCATGCTCTTCGTCATCTGCGACGGTTGGGCTTGCTTTTGTGTTTCTTCCTGCCCATGATGTTCGGATGCCATTGGTTCCACGCACCGGATATCGCCATTCCGCCGCAGACGAATGCCATCGTTCCCACGGAGATGCCTAGGAATAGGGATGTTGTTGGCATTGAAGTCTATTTCGTTCGCCTTTCGCCGTTGCAAGCCGACCTCCTCCGGCAATTGTGGCTCGAAGTGGATGAATTGGTCATTTCCAATCCTGAGCTGAGAAATGAGCTTTTGAAAAACGGCTTTCGAGTGGGCGTTCAAGGAGCGGTGTTATCAAAAACCTTGTCGCAACTCTTGCAAATTTCGGAAACGGGCGCGACCGGACACCACGAGCAAGCCGCCTTCACGGAAGTGAATCTTTTGGACATCGCCAAAGAGGCCGATGTGGAACGCACCATTTGGAACTTGTTGCCGGACATGCAGGCCAAAGTGACCTTGTTTCCCGAACCGCTGCCTGATTTATCTTTGTTTCATGTGGGCGCGAGCGGCCTTTTGCGAGGAAAAACGTACTATGGTGTCCAATGCCATCTGTCCCTTTCCGCCACGCCGGAACACGATGGCCGGGTTCTGTTCCAATTGTTGCCGGAAATCGACTATGGGTCGGCAGTGGCGAAATACGAGTTCAAAAGTGGGCTAGGGTACATGAAAAACCGCAGACCGCGTGTCGCTTTCGCGGATTTGCGAGTTCCTTTATCGTTGTATCCGGGGCAATGGATTATCGTGGGTCAGTCGCCCGACAAGAATGCCACGCTGGGGCGTGCTTTTTTCACGCGTGATGACGGCCGAGAGGAAAAACTGATGGTCATTCGCCTTGCGCACATGAATCGGAGGGCCACCGACCCGAACATCAGCACCGTTCCCGAACCGGCCAAGCCGAGCGATTGGATCATGCAGGATCGCCGCTGAACGCGTTTTGTTTGGGCAGCGAGACCTGAGACTCGTTGCATAACCCTTTTGTAATACTGATTGCGATATTCACAATCACAACCCCAAAAATCAATATGAGCAAAAGCAAACGTAACACAGAGTAACGCAAACACGATTTTCATGGCCTGTCACAAACTCCGCCGTCGCGATTTCGCCCAGTTCGCCGTCCTTGCGGCTGCGGACGGCCAGCGTGTCGTTTTCCATTTCTTTCGCCCCGACCACGGCCAAGTACGACGATCACTGGCAATGTTTTTATCCTTCAAGATCAGCAGGCCGAGCTTGCGTCGCGATCCCATGAATGCCAGCCAAAACTTGGCGAATTTCCGAATCGACTTCATCGGCATTCATCAACTCAATCAATTCGTAAAACCGGGATTTTTGTGCCACAGGCTCATTTCTACCGAGTATCTCATAATAATTTTCGATGACGGGACGTAATACCTCGTCGCTTGCCTTCAAGTCGTGCGACCACAACGTGTCGGCTTTTTTCAACGTCTTCATCGATTGTTCAACTTTTGCGATGGCTTGCCTCATTGCTTTTTCCCTGTCTTCTTGTTCTTCAAGCTCCGCAGATTTCAATAATGATTTTTCAACCTGCGGATCAATTTTACCACGAGCCCAACGCACGAGAACATCCTCCGTACAAAAATAATTTTCGATTTCTTTGCGTTGCAGAGAGTATTCTTTCAATCCTCTGGCGGATTTGATTTGCTCGTCTGGAATCTGGTCGAACAAGGCGTATCCGATCAAATCAGGCTTCGCTTCTCTCAAAGCAAAAAAGTGTCCTTCCGCTTTTTTGGGCGTGTTGTTTTCAACAAAATGGCAAAACGGGCTCGTCAAATGCGGCTTTACCGGATGATTGAGCAATTTCGCAAAGGCTCGAAGAATATCAAGGTCGGTTGAGCCTTCCAAGTACAGCACCCAACCTTTCTGTTGGGCCAACAGGTATTGATCCCATCCGACATGCGTCAAGGATTTAACAAGTTGTGTTCGATCATTCAGGCGATGAGGTTGACCGAGAAAGGCAATGACAGTGTCTTTTTCAGCCGACTCGTTCAGAATAATTTCCGAGTGCGTTGCAACAATGATCTGTCCGCGTTGCTCTTTGGCCACTTCCTTGATAACTTCATAAATCTGTCGTTGTCGCAAAATTTCGAGGTGAGCATCCGGCTCATCCAGCAAGAGAATGGCCCCCGGATGCAAATAGAGAAACGCGAGAATCAAAAGTGTCTGTTGAAAGCCACGCCCTGAAGAGGATAGTTCGAGTTGGCATTTTGTGTCCTGATTATGGTGATAAAACATCGTGATCTCACCTCTCGACACATCATACGTGGGTTCACGAAGCTCAATTCCGAAAAGCCGTTTCGTATTTTGAAGCAGTTTCTCCCATGATGCCTGTTTGGTTTGGCAAAGAGAAAAGCAAAGGTTGCGCAACACCTGTGCGGTCTGCCCCTCGCCAATCAACACATCGACGCTACCTTGCTCCAACTTCCGCTCAACAGAAGCCATACCAGACATTGGAGGCAGGAACGCCATTCGGAGGTTTGCCAGTAAATCACGGTCGTCACCGGATATGTTCGCGAGAATGTTTCCTTCTGACCGAGTTGGCCGGCAATAGAAAAATTCCGCATTGGCGTAGACAAATTCCAAGCCGCATGTCCAAGGCCGACCGCCAAATTCCCCTTCAACAGTGATGGTAATTTGGACATTTTCGGTAATCGGCTTTCCCTGATCATTTGTTGCGCCAATGCGAACTCGCTGTTTTTTCCATAGGAATCGGACATCGGAAACCGGAATGGAAATCATGTCACGTCGGTTGACCGTAACGCCAACTCGTTTTTTTGCCTTGGATTCCTCGGATCGTTTCGACATCCAAGCGCGTAGGCCGGTTTCCCAAAGCGACAATGCTTGCAAGGCCGTGGTTTTGCCGGAGTTGTTCGGCCCGACAAACACCACGGAATGGTCCAACTCCAACGTGCAATCGGCAAGCCCTTTGAAATTTTCAATGGTAATTTTTGTCAGCATGGCAAATCAAAGCCTCCTCTCCCTCACTTCCCCAACCACCCTCTCGACAAACTCCGCCGTCGCGATTTCGCCCAGTTCGCCGTCTTTGCGACTCCGCACGGCCAGCGTGTCGTTTTCCATCTCCTTTGCCCCGACCACGGCCAAGTTCGGCACGAGGGCGTGCCGCCCCTCGCGGATTTTCGCGCCGATCTTTTCGTGGAACGACTCAATAGGGACCCAAAAACTTGTGTCCATTGAAATGGATTAAATGGTCGGGATTATCCGCAATCCAAACCTCAGTTTCCCAGGCGATGTCTAACATCCATTTTTTGAACACCTCACGTGTAAGAAAAGCAGTTATGTAAACAATATCCGCTTGGCATTCTTGCAACAACCGCTTCAAATCATTTATTCTTGTTGTGCTCATAACGCCGGAACTATGGACGGCTTCAATCAGAAAGAGCCAGTTTCGTTCTTCGTTATACGCGACGACATCCGGCAATTTTCCATGTGAAAGTTCGAAAAACTTTAATTTGTGCAACTTTTCTTTTTCACAAATCAGTATTTTTTGGGCAGTATCTCCGATATAAAGAACTTCACATCCACCACCGAATCGCGGTAAAAATTCCTCAACAACCGCTTTTTGTAATTCGTTGTGTTGCCCCGGAGAGAAGGTAAACTTCCGTTTATCAGGAAGTCGTACATGAATCTTTTGTAGTTCACGTTCTTGTTTGAGAGCGACTTGAGTTTTGGCTATTTTGGTGCGAAAAGATGCTAATTCCGCATCCCATTGTTTCGTCTGGTATGTCAAAATCAGTTTGTGAAAATCCGCAGCCAATCGATAACTTCTGGTGGGATCATTTATTGCTGCCCCTTTTCCTTCACCAGTATTGACGATAAGCCCCGTCTGAACAAGCAACTTCAAGTCTTTTCTTCGGATGTCATCATACGAGCCGGACGAAATCTCCTCTTGGAAATGTTCATTGATAAATTGAATCACATCTCTTGTCCGCAAGTTTGTGTCGCTTCTGGCCTGTTTCCAGTTTTTCGTTACTCCGGCAACAGCAAGAAAACTCATTGCCATTCGCTCTTGAGATCGCGGTGTCCGATTCGCAAAAGAAAGACCGACACTTTCCAGCAGACACAAGGCTTCATGGATGACCTTTTCAATTTCTGGCGACTTGGAACTCTTCGCTTTTACACGTTTCATTTCAGAACAATGTTTTTTGTTTGGGTAGGTTTTTTGTGTACGATTTGATCTCTTGGCGAGTCAAAAGTCTTTTGCTACGGACACATTCTCGAATCGACATTGCCAATTGGTACGCCAAAAACGGAGGAACCGCATTTCCAATTTGATAAAACCGCTGTGTTTCGTTGCCGGTAAATTCAAACCAGTCTGGAAAAGATTGCAACCTCGCCGCTTCTCGGAGAAATAATCTTCGTCTTCGACCATCTTGTAACCTGATTCGGTGCATATCTGCCGTAGCAGCAGCGATGTTTCGACAGGTCAATGTCCTTGCCGGTTTGTCGAAATACAAATCCCGTGGATTGATACAACTCGAAGCCTTTTCATACTTGGCGATATAGGCATCCATTGAATGTGTCAAAAATTGCGACAAATTCGGAGCCGTCAGCATTGTATCACCGATTGCATCCCGAACAGTTACTCTTGCACCACTAGGTTTGGGAAAATGGTATTCGGAACGATGTCCGACCACAAATAAACGCTCTCTTGTTTGTGGAACACCATAATCTGCCGCATTGAGTAACTGGTATTCAACAATATAGTCAAGTTGGCAAAGCTGACTCACGATTTCTTCAAAATATCCTTTTGAATAAAGTAAACCACGTACATTTTCAAATAGGAAAATTTTGGGTTGTATTCGTTGAATTGCATCAATGAAAATGGGAAACCCGTTTCGGATATCCTGATCTCCTTTTTGATGTCCAAGTCCGAATTTGCTAAAAGGCTGACAAGGTGGCCCTCCGATAACAATATCCACCCGCGGGTAGTCAAAACCCAGTGTTAATTCTTCGTTATGACATGTACCGAGCAAATTTTGGCTGTATGTTTCACAAGCGGCTGCTTCAATCTCAAAGCCGATAGTCGGATAACCGGCAGCTTCAAATCCGAGAGACAAACCACCGCACCCAGCGAATAAGTCCAATACGGTTTCTTTTTCCGTTTTTTTCGGACGCAAAATTTTATCGATATGGCTGGAATAGTTGGGCACAAACTTCTCCTTTCAATCTCCCCCACAATCCTTTCGACAAACTCCGCCGTCGCAATCTCGCCCAGTTCGCCGTCTTTGCGACTCCGCACGGCCAGCGTGTCGTTTTCCATTTCTTTCGCCCCGACCACGGCCAAGTACGGCACGAGGGCGTGGCGGCCTTCGCGGATTTTCGCGCCGATCTTTTCGCTGCGTAAATCGCAATGCACGCGGATTCCTTTTTCCAGCAGTTGCGCTTCCACTTTTTTCGCGTAATCCTCGAATTTGTCGCTGACCGTCAAAATTCTGACCTGCTCCGGGGCAAGCCAGGTCGGAAACGCCGCCGCGAAATGCTCGATCAGAATCCCGCAGAAGCGCTCGAACGAGCCAAACGGCGCGCGGTGAATCATCACCGGCGTGTGCGGCTTGTTGTCCGGGCCCGTGTATTCGAGGTTGAACCGCTCTGGACTCGGCAAATTGTAGTCGAGCTGCACCGTGCCGAGTTGCCAGCGTCGGCCCAGACAATCCTTGACGACGAAATCTGCCTTCGGGCCGTAAAACGCCGCCTCGCCCTCGGCAATTTCGAGATTCGGCAACTCCATTTCCCGGCAGATTTTTTCGAGGGCCGCCTGCGCGATCTTCCAATTTTCCGGATTGCCGACGTACTTGTCGCTCTCCCAGTCACGAAAACTCAGCCGAACCTCGAAATCGTCGAACCCCATCGTTTTCAGCACGGTCAGCGTCATGTCGAGACAGTCGCGGAACTCGTCCTCAACCTGCTCCGGCGTGCAGAAAATATGGGCGTCATCCTGCGTGAAGCCGCGCACGCGGGTCATGCCGTTCAACTCGCCCGACTGCTCGAAGCGATGCACGCAGCCGAATTCCGCAATCCGCACCGGCAAATCGCGGTACGAATGCGGTTTTTGTTCATAAACCATGACGTGGTGCGGGCAGTTCATCGGACGCAGCAGAAATTCGTCGCCGTCCTGCATTTTGATCGGCGGAAACTGGCTGTCGGCGTAATACGGGTAATGCCCGGAGGTTTTGTACAGCTCGATATTGCCAATCACCGGCGTGTTGACGATCATGTAGCCGCGCTGGGTCAGCACTTCCATGATGAATTTTTCCAGTTCCCGCCGCACGATCGCGCCTTTTGGCAGCCAGAGAATCAGGCCCTGTCCGACACGCGAATCAATGGCAAACAGTTCATGCTGCTTGCCCAGCACGCGATGGTCGCGTTTTTTCGCCTCTTCCAGCCGGTTGAGATATTCGTCCAAATCTTTTTTGTCGAAAAAGGCGGTTGCATAAAGCCGCTGCAATTGCTGTTTGCTTGCGTCGCCTTTCCAGTACGCCCCGGCAACGGACATGAGTTTGACGGCCCCGATGAATTTCGGCGACGGAATATGCGGGCCGCGGCAAAGATCGATAAATTCGCCCTGCCGGTAAAACGACACCGTTTCGTGATCAGCCAGACCTTCACTCAAGTGCTCGACTTTGAGCGTCTG
>QMCD01004643.1_pt1 | contig 20666 bp, 17 predicted proteins | sample 1821841 | NCBI WGS metagenome assembly QMCD01 (sample SAMN01991225, study PRJNA193472) | Termite gut metagenome, whole genome shotgun sequencing project. | isolation source: worker | host: Macrotermes natalensis
TTGAATCTCCATGTTATCAAAAGAAATTGTACGAAAACCGGAAACCGATAGGGTTTAAATAGTACAATTAATCAAAATGTCTGAAATATTGTCACTCGAAACACACGAAAACGCTTAGATTTAAGACATTTTGTCCTGTTTTCCGTTTCGGAACAAGACTTGTGGCATTTTAGAATAGAAAAAGGAGAAAAAAACAATGAACACACAAAATCCACAACAAAATCAAGGTAAAGCGTTGGAAAAATACGCTAAAAACCTGAACCAACTGGCACAAAACGGCAAGTTGGATCCTGTCATTGGCCGTGATGACGAGATCCGCCGTGTGTTGCAAATTCTTTCGCGCCGAACGAAAAATAATCCGATATTAATTGGTGAACCCGGTGTTGGGAAAACCGCCATTGCCGAGGGTTTGGCGCATCGTATCATCAGCGGCGACATTCCCGAAGATTTGAAAACGAAACAACTCTTTTCTTTAGATATGGGTGCGCTCGTTGCAGGCGCCATGTACAAAGGCGAGTTTGAAGAACGTTTGAAAAACGTGGTGAAAGAAGTGATCGAATCTGATGGCGAATACATTTTGTTTATCGACGAAATCCACACCCTCGTTGGTGCGGGCGGAAGCGGCGAAGGCGCCATGGACGCCGCCAATATCCTGAAACCGGCATTAGCACGTGGAGAACTTAGAGCCATCGGCGCTACAACACTTAAGGAATATCAAAAATATTTTGAAAAAGACAAAGCGCTCGAACGGCGTTTTCAAATTGTGATGATTGAAGAACCCGATCAAGACGACACCATTTCGATTCTGCGTGGCTTGAAAGAACGTTATGAAGTACACCACCAAGTGCGTATTCGCGATGAGGCCATTATCGCTGCCGTCGAACTTTCGTCACGCTACATCACCGACCGTTTTTTGCCGGATAAAGCCATTGACTTGATTGACGAGGCTTCTGCGAAATTGCGTTTGGAGATTAATTCCGTGCCCGAAAAATTGGACGAAATCGAACGCCGTATCCGGCAGTTGGAAATTGAACGAGAAGCTATCAAACGTGAAAAAGATGAGAGCAAATTGAAACAATTATCCGATGAAATTGCACAGTTAAGTTTGGATCGTGATGCGATGAAAACCAAGTGGCAAGCGGAAAAGAAGATTGTTGACGATATTCAACGTCATGTTAAAAATATCGAAAGTTACAAATTTGAAGCGGCACAAGCCGAACGTGCCGGTGATTACGGACGTGTGGCCGAATTGCGCTACGGCAAAATCAAAGAAGCCGAAACCGAATTGGAAACGCTGAAAAATCAGTTGGCTCAAAACGAATCGCCTTTGATTAAAGAAGAAATCGGAAGTGAGGAAATCGCCGATGTTGTAGCACGTTGGACCGGTATTCCCGTCAGCAAAATGTTGCAAAGCGAACGAGAAAAATTATTACATCTTGAAGATGAATTGCACAAACGTGTGATTGGCCAAAACGAGGCCATTACAGCGATTTCAGATGCTATTCGTCGAAGTCGTGCGGGATTGAGCGATGTGAAACGTCCGGTTGGATCGTTCATTTTTATGGGAACAACCGGTGTCGGAAAGACTGAATTAGCAAAGGCTTTGGCCGAATATTTGTTCAATGACGAAAATGCGTTGGTGCGCATCGACATGTCGGAATATCAAGAACAACATACGGTTTCTCGCTTGATTGGCGCACCTCCCGGCTATGTGGGTTATGACGAAGGTGGACAACTGACTGAGGCTGTTCGTCGCCGCCCTTACTCTGTCGTGCTTTTAGACGAAATCGAAAAAGCGCATCACGATGTGTTCAACATCTTGTTGCAAGTGTTGGACGATGGCCGATTGACCGATAATAAAGGGCGTGTGGCGGATTTCAAAAACACGATTATCATCATGACCTCGAATATCGGATCACATTTGATTCAAGAAAATTACGAACAAATGAAAGATGGCGACGATGAAAAAACATTCGAAAAAAGTCATCGTGAAGTGATGGAATTGCTGCGCCAAACCATTCGTCCGGAGTTTTTGAACCGGATTGATGAAGTGATTATGTTCCGTCCGATTAGTCGCAACGAAATCAAAGGCATTATTCAAATTCAGTTGGCACAATTGGATAAACTTTTAGCCAAACAAAATATCGTTTTGGAAACAAGTTCCATCGCTTTGGATTATCTCGCCAAAATCGGCTACGACCCGCAATACGGCGCACGTCCGTTGAAACGTATCATTCAAAAACGCATTATGAATGCCTTATCCAAGGAAATTTTGGCAGGAAAAATTCAGCCAAATTCTACCGTGAAAATGGATGTGTTTGATGATGAATTTGTATTCTTTTAACGCACCCGTAACCGTTGCCCAATACGAATAATCGATGTTGATTTAATACCATTCAAACGGCAAATTGATGAAACACTTGTGTGGTATCGACCGGCGATACTACCAAGTGTTTCGCCATTTCTAACCTTGTGAAACATCGCTTGTTTGAGCTTGTTAACTTCTTCTAAGTAGCGAAAATGATAAGAACACAAATTCAAATCCGATGCCCACAATTGGCCGTTTTCAAAATCAATTAAATCTTCGGGATTGATCGGATTTCCTAAATATCGTGTTTCAAAATGCAAGTGACTGCCTTTTGAACGGCCTGTATTTCCGCCCAATCCAATGAGTTCTCCGGCTTTAACTTCCTGATCGGGTTCAACCAAAAGTTTGGATAAATGTGCATAATACGTTTCCAATCCATTGGTATGTCGCACCACAACCAAATAGCCGTAACTCGGACTTCGACGTGCAATTCGCACCACTCCGTCGAAAATCGAATAGATCGGGTCGCCGGTTCTAACTTTCAAATCAATACCGTAGTGATACCGGTAACGACGCATGCCAAACTTTGATGTAACGCGCCCTTCGCACGGATGCGCATAACGCTGTTCGCCCAAAAGTAAAGCAATCCAAGTGGTATCTTTTTTAGCGGAAAAATCGACTTTCGGATAATGAATGACATCACTGTCGAACGATTCGTACTCTTCTTCGAAAAATGCACTCGCATGTTCATCACCACCATGCGAACCCTCCGTCCAGAAATCCATGGCTAAATCCAAACTGTCGTTCGGACTTTCAATGATGACAACTTTCTGAATTTTAGAGTATGGATTAACCTGTGCAGACGTCAAAAACGGCAAACTGCAAACCAAAGCAACAAGTAATATTTTAACTGTTGATTTCAGATTCTATTAATTATATNTAGCTCGTACCGGGGCATTACGATAATCCACATTCGGATTATGCTTCAAATAATCCAGAATATTATCAACCATGGATATGTGTGTAATTTCAGCCTTATCAAGGTGTCCCAACAAATAATTTGAAAACAAATAATTATTCAACGCCACACGATAGGTTTGAGATTCTCTTAATTTTTTTCCATTCATGTCTGTCATTTTGCCAACCTTTATAGCGCCGTCCGGCGTTTTCCGGGCTTCGTATTCAAAGCCTGCCGGCAACATCATGCAATTCTTTTTTTCCAAAAATTCCATTTCAATCAGTTTTCTAATTTCCGCCGGCTTCAAATCCGTAATAACCAAATAATTATTAAACGGATAAATCCGCAAAACATCTGCATACGTTACCGGTCCGGCCGGTAAAGAGTTCACTCGAATACCTCCACATTGAACAACCGAGAAGTCCACATTAGGCAGCATGAGTCCGGCATCAGCAATAGCATAGCCCAATTGCTCCAATGTCGGTATTTCGTATTGCAACGTTACTAACGGTTTTTTCAAAAACGCATTGCTATTATATTTTTGCACTTTTTTCTCTGTAGCCGCATCTTTTTCGCCGTATTGCGCCAAGTTAATCATCTCAGTCGTGATCTGCGAAACAAAGCCTTTTTTGAGTAAAATGGTTGTCTTTCCTGCATATTTCGTGCCTCGTTCGGCCTGTGTAATCAGAACGTCGTTTCGAATCAACGGCGTATCAATCAAGGTATGGGAGTGCCCTCCGATAATCAAATGCAGTTCGGGCATCGAATCGGCCAAAACAAGATCCTCATTGATACCAATATGCGTTAAAGCCACAAGCACATTGGCTTCTTGCGTCAAATACCTATATTTCACAGCGGTTTCGATAGGATCATAAAATCGGATATGAGCCACTTGTTCGTACAAAGTTGCCGGTTTTCCTGAGAGTTCTTCAACATTTGTCAAGCCCAAAAATGCAATTTTTACGCCTTCTTTTTCGACAATGTAGTAGGGTTTTATATCCGTTAAGTTTGTGCCTGATGTTTCAATATTCGCCGATATTTCTACAAAATCAGATGCGTCCATGCGTTCTTTGAGGAGGTCTTGACCATAATCAAATTCATGATTGCCAATGGCTGCCACATCAACACCAATACTATTTTCCAAATCTATAATCGGAAATTCCCGTTTTTCATAAAAATCATTGTATGGATTTCCGGTAAACCGATCGCCGGCATCTACAACGATAACGTTGTCGTGCAAATCTTCAGTTTCCTCAACCAGCGCCGCAAATTCGGCCAAATACTCAAAACTACCGTGCGTATCGTTGATTGAGATAATCACGATTTCTACTTCGTCCGTTGCTTTTGGCGCACAGGAAACCAACCAAAACAAACATAGACAAACGCTAATAATTGCAAATTTCGATCGCTTAAGCATAACAATAGTTTATAGTTTTTTCGCGAAGTTACAAAAAAAAATTGAGATATGCAAATATTTTATTGATTTTTTATATCAAAGAATTGATATTTTATCCATTACAAATTCGAGTGTATGATTTCCAATATCTCTTCGCCGAACGATTTGGTTTTCGTTTTTCCCAATCCTTTGATTTTAGCCAATTCTTCGAGGGTTTGAGGTGCTAAGTTTGCAATGGAAACAAGTGTTTTGGTATGCAAAATGCAGTAGGCAGGCAGGTCAAATTCCTCGGCCTTAACTTTTCGCCACAAGCGCAATTCTTCAAATAATTCGGGATTTTCCACATCAGCAGAAGCATCTATTTTCTCTGCCTTAGGCAGTTTGGGCAGTTTAGGTTCTACCAAAGTTGCTTTTGCTCGTTCGTCCACGTAAGTGGAAAGAAAAAAACCTTCCTGACAAGCGCTGAAACAGGCTATTTTGTAGAAGATTTCGGTATTAATCTGCTGTAATAAATCTTTGAGTTTGGTGGTCGCTTCTTTGTTATCGGACGTGAAATTTGCTTTGTTTAAATATTCTTCACGAAGATAATTCAAAATATCTGAAAAATACGGTTGCGATGATTTTATCTTTTTCTGAAACTCTTGATTTTCCTCTAAAATCAAGGGTTGTGAAAGATAATAATTTAGATGATTGTGAAATTTCAATGCCACAGGATTTAACTCTTTTTCCACACAATTTACAATTTCCGAAAGCATCGCTTTTATAGTTCCGACAATGCTGTTGGGGTATTCGTAATAAGTTTTCAACGCACGTTTCACAAGACGAATCAATAACGAAAAATCATAAAGTTCAAACAACAATTCACGTTGATAGTCCAAACGTGCCTGTTGCAGGCGTTTTTCGTCGGGCTTATTCCGTTCGATGTCTTCCGTGTATTGATAAATTTGTTGATCGGTATGCAGACAATTCGCATCAATCTTCGATGTCAATATCAAACCCTCCAACGTTTTGCAACGGCTCAAAGCCACGTAAACCTGTCCGTGCGTAAACGCAGCACGTGCGTCCACCGCAACTTTATCGAAAGTCAATCCTTGACTTTTGTGAATCGTCATTGCCCACGCCAATCGCAGCGGATACTGGATAAACGTGCCGGTTACATGTTCATGAATGGCCTTAGTTTCATCATCAATTTCATAGCGAATGGTGCGCCATTCCACATGAGGAACGATAATTTCAAAATCATCGCCCGGACATTTTACCACGATTTTATTTTCGGAAATATCGATAATTTCACCAATTTTTCCGTTGTAATAATATTTCGCCATTTCGGCAGTTGTCTTCGCAAACATTACTTGGGCGCCGAGTTTGAGCTTCAATGTTTTTTCAACAGGATAACTCCATTCGGGAAAATCATCGTAAATACGCGCTTCAAAACTATATTCCGTTTCTGTGATAGCATCTAATTTTTGTTGATTGATGTCCTGCGCTTGATAGCGATGCGTTGTCAATCGAATAATCCGCTCGTCGGGCTTTTCTTGAAAATTCGGAACATAGCGTGAATTAAGCCGTTGCAGCGTTTCCGGATTAAGTTGATTATTCCGAATTCGATTCAAAACATCAATAAATTGTTCATCACGTTGACGAAAAATTTGTTTGAGTTCGATGGTCACATAATCGGTTCTATTCAGTGCTTGACTGCTGAAAAAATACGGCGTTTGATAAACGGTTTTAAGTAAATTCCATTCTTCATCTTTAACAACGGGTGGTAATTGTTGCAAGTCGCCAATCATCAGCAGTTGCACGCCTCCGAAAGGTTTTGAGCTTCTTCGGAATCGTCGCAACACCGCGTCCACCGCATCAAGCACATCGGCACGCACCATGCTGATTTCATCAATCACCAATAAATCCATACTTTTGATGATATTAATTTTTTCTTTCCGGAACATTTTGTTAAATCCTTCCGGCGGATGCGTAGGCAAGAACGGGCCTAACGGTAATTGAAAAAACGAATGAATCGTCATGCCGCCTGCGTTAATCGCAGCTACGGCTGTGGGCGCAACCACCACCATTCGCTTAGGTGAGCGGATTTTGAGTTCATGTAAAAATGTGGTTTTTCCGGTTCCGGCACGACCGGTAAGAAAAATATTTTTCGACGAAAACGTTACAAAATCGTTAGCTAACTGCAGTTCAGGATTAGTTTCCACGTTGTTGTTTTAATGCAAAGAAAAGCGATACGTTCCATTTATTTATCATCATAATGTCCGTAAGTTTGAATAATTTCAATGGTAACAATATGTTCAAAAATTTCATAAACCAAACGATGTTTATCGGTAATTCGCCGCGACCATTCATTGCCTTGTTTATGTTTGAGGCGTTCAGGTTTTCCTGTTCCGGTTGTTGGGTGAAATTTTAGTTCTTCAACCAAAGCCTCTAATTTCTTTAAGGCTTGTTTTTCGCCTGCTTTTCGGAGTTTAAGTACACCCTCTTTTGCAGGCTCTAAAAAATCAATTGCATATTCCATTATCCAAATAATTCTTTTTGTAGTTCCGGAGTTAAACGGTAAGATTTCATTTTCCCTTCGTCTCGCAATTTAAGAATTCGTTCCAATTCCGCAACATTTCTTGGGTCTGCCCAATAAGGGTCGCCACTCGGACTAATGTTTTCAAATTGCGGTTTCGGTGTGATTTGGAATATCATTTTTCCACGTTTTACGGCAACGCTTTCCTTTACGGCTAAATTCAAATAGTGAATAGGATTTGCAGAAAATACGCGTGAACTAACTGTTGTCATGGCTTTCGATTTTAATAAAATTTACGCTACAAAGTTACAAAAAATAATTGAACTGCACAAATTTTATCAATAATAAAATCAAGTGCGGTCTGTTATCTAATTTTCGGAGATTTTTAGCCCCAACGTAACCAAAAATCTTTTGGACTTACAATTTGCGTTCGTTTGTAAATTGGAAATGTGAAATCGTTTGTGTTTCCTGTAATGATATAATCAGCTTCGCAAACATCAGCAAGTTCCAATATCTTGTTGTCGTCTTTATCTGACAATATGTCAATCGAAATCAAAGGAATAAACATAACCGCTTTGGATTCTATTTCGGCAAGTAAGGATTCGGCTTTGCTCACAAAATCGTGATATATTGCGAACTTTGGTCTTTGCAACACATCGTAGTATTCCCGCATCAAGGCTTCCGAGACGCATACCTTTATTTTGTCTTGGACAAAAAGTTCGGTCATAATTCGGTATGGAAAACTTTTTTGTATTAAAGACGAAACGATGACATTGGTGTCGATAACTACTCTTTGCATATTTTTCTAAGAGCCTTTACTTCATTTGTGATGTCATCCATAGTCATTGACGACAAACCGTACTTTTCTGCCAAAGCAACGGTGCGACTGAAATTTTGCCGCATAAGTTCTTTTCCAACAATATCAATAAAAACGCTAAAACTCAACTGTTCACTCGGAATGCTGAACTTACTGTACTCAATGTCTGATATGGCAATGTTTAGAGTTTTCATATCTGTTTTTCTGCAAAGGTACAAAAAATAATTGAACTGCACAAGTTTTGTACCCAAAACGTACGCCCCTAATTCAAAAATTTTTTGTATCTTTGTAAAAAATTTTGACGTGAAACAACTTGTAGAACGCAAGCAATACATGCAAATACTCCGTTATTGGAAAGACAAAAATGTAATCAAGGTTTTGCTTGACAATCCGCAAAAGTCTTCAAAATCGGAAAGTTTTGCGGATTGTTCATTGAGATTAACCACTAAAGCCATTGAGGATTCAAATCAAAATATTTAATGACATATGAACACATCACCCATTCAAGACAAATTCAAATCTCTCTACGGCACGGAAGGCGCTATGTACACTGCCCCGGGTCGCATCAACATCATTGGCGAGCACACCGACTACAATGGCGGTTTCGTGCTACCCGGCGCTATTGACAAAGCCATGTATTGCGCCGTCAAACCTAATGGAACCGATAAGGTTCGTGCCTACGCCTTGGATTTGAACGAATCCTGCGAGTTTGGCCTAGAAGAGGCCGACAAACCTGCACAACAATGGGCGTGCTATATCTTCGGAATATGCCGTGAAATGGCTAAAAAAGGCAAGACTGTGCAAGGTTTTGATACGGTTTTTGCGGGCGATGTTCCGCTTGGCGCGGGAATGTCGTCGTCGGCTGCATTAGAGAGCTGCTTTGGCTTTGCGCTGAACGACCTGTTCGGCTTGGGTTTCAGCCGTATGGAAATCGCCTTGATGGGACAACAAACCGAACATAATTATTGCGGTGTGAAATGCGGCATCATGGATCAATTCGCATCTTGTAACGGAAAAGAGGGCTTTTTGATGCGTTTGGATTGCCGTTCGTTGGAGTTTGATTATGTGCCATTCAATCCGAATGGCTATCGCTTGGTGCTTTTGAACACGTGTGTAACGCATAATCTGGCGGGTGGCGAATACAACAAGCGGCGCGAATCCTGCGAAAACGTAGTGGCAGCAATTGCTAAACGTCATCCGGAAGTGAAATTGTTGCGTGATGCGAATTTGGAAATGTTGCACGAAGTAGAAAACGAGGTAAATGCTGTGGATTATATGCGTTCCGAGTTTGTTATCGAAGAAATTCAACGCCTGTTAGATGCTTGCGAGGCGATGAAAAAAGACGACTACGAAACCGTTGGTCGAAAAATGTACGAAACGCACGACGGGCTAAGCAAAAAATATGAAGTGAGTTGTCCCGAATCTCAACGATGTGGCGAAACAATGCGGCGTTACCGGATCTCGTGTTATGGGTGGCGGTTTCGGCGGTTGCACGATTAATTTAGTGAAAGAAAATTTGCACGATGATTTCGTCAAAACCGCATTGGATATGTATGAGAAAAAATTCGGCATCAAAGCAAAAGTTTATGATGTGGTAATTAAAGATGGCGCACGGAAAATATAATATGCGATTATTAACAACAGTTATATTCTCTTTAATCTGCGCTGTCGTTCTCGCCGATAACAAGCCTCTTGCCTATCATTTCGATGAACCTGCACGGATTTGGGAAGAAACCATTCCGCTCGGTAACGGACGAATTGGCTTGATGCCCGATGGCGGTATTTATCGTGAAAATATCACGTTGAATGAAATCTCGCTTTGGTCGGGAGGAAAACAAGATGCGAATAATCCTGAGGCAAATCAATATTTGTCTGAAATTCGACGGTTGTTGTTTGAAAATCGTAATGATGAAGCGCAAGATTTGATGTACAAGACTTTCGTGTGCAAAGGCGCAGGCAGCGGGCACGGAAAAGGTGCGAATGTGCCTTACGGCAGTTTTCAACTGCTTGGAAATTTGGTGTTGGATTTTACGTATCCAAGAGATGACGGGCAGGAGCCGGCGTTCTATCGCAGAGAATTAAATTTATCCAACGCCATTGCTTCCACATCTTATAACAAAGGAGGCGTCCGCTATTCTCGTGAAATCTTTACATCATTCAAAGATGACATCGGCGTAATCCGCTTGACTGCTGACGTACAGAATGCGTTGAACTTTTCCATTCAAATGAATCGTCCGGAACATGCGGAAATCAACGTAGTTGGAAACGATTTGCAGATGCATGGACAACTCCCCAACGGCACTGACAGCAAGGGAATGAGATATGTAGCAAGAGTGCGCACGATTTTGCCGAAAGGCGGCAGTATCACAACATCTGACACTGCTATTTCCGTAAAAAACGCATCGGAAGTTATTATTTTAGTAAGTATGACAACCGACTATTTTGGCAAAAATGCCGAAACGGAAGTCTTGTCGCTTATTGAGACCACACAAACGAAAGATTATGCCACTTTGCGAAACGAACATATCGCAGGCTACAAGCGATTATTCGACAGAGTAAGTTTAGATTTGGGGCAATCCGAAAAAGACACGTTACCCATTCCTAAACGTTTGGAGGCTTTCGCCAAAGAGCCGAACGACGCAGGTTTGGCCGCATTATATTTTCAATTCGGACGTTACCTGCTGATTTCCTCTACTCGCAAAGGGTTGTTACCACCCAATTTGCAGGGACTTTGGGCCAATACGATCAACACCCCTTGGAATGGCGATTATCATCTGAATATAAATCTACAAATGAATCTCTGGCCTGCGGAAGTAACCAATTTATCGGAATTGCATCTTCCTTTGATCGAATGGACGAAACAACAGGTGAACAGCGGCGAAAAAACAGCAAATGTGTATTACCGGTCGCGGGGCTGGGTTACGCATATTTTGGGCAATGTGTGGGAATACACCGCTCCGGGCGAACATCCTTCGTGGGGCGCAACCAACACATCAGCAGCATGGTTGTGTCAACATATATATCAGCATTTTTTATACACACAGGACACGGCCTATTTGAAAGATGTTTACCCTGTTATGCGTGGTGCCGCCTTGTTTTTTACCGACATGCTGATTGAAGATCCGCAAAACGGTTTTTTGGTGTCCGCACCAACGACTTCTCCCGAAAACGCTTTCAAATTCAAGGATAAGTATATGTATGTTTGCGCCGGATCAACCATGGACAATCAGATCATTCGAGAACTATTCACCAACACCATGCAGGCCGCCGCCATACTTGGTATTGACACAACTTTTTCCGAAGAATTGAACGCCAAACGCCAACGCTTAAAACCCACGACTATCGGCAACGACGGGCGCATTATGGAATGGTTGGAGCCCTACGAAGAAGCCGAACCGAGACATCGCCACGTATCGCATCTCTACGGCTTGTATCCCGGACACGAAATCTCTATCTCCCAAACACCTGAATTGGCGGAGGCTGCACGAAAAACGCTGATTGTGCGGGGCGATCAAAGTACAGGCTGGTCCATGGCTTGGAAAATCAATTTTTGGGCAAGGTTGCATGACGGAAACCATGCATTCAAATTGTTGTGTGATTTGCTAAAACCCGCAATCAACACGGAAACCAAACGACATCAAGGCGGGACTTATCCCAATTTATTTTGTTCTCACCCGCCATTTCAAATTGACGGAAATTTCGGTGCAACCGCAGGTATTGCCGAAATGTTGATACAATCTCACTCCGATGAGATCTGTTTTCTGCCTGCATTGCCAAACGCTTGGAAAGACGGTAGTTTCAAGGGATTGAGAGTTGTCGGTGGTGGCGAAACTTCGGCGAAATGGACAAACGGCAAACTGCTTTCGGCGTCTATCAAAGCCGAACGGCCTTATACATACAGAATCCAAATGCCTGAAAACTCAAGCATTCCGAACATCACGCTCAATCAAAAAAAGATTTCAGCACGCATATCCAACCATATTCTTGTCGTGGAATTGCAAAAAGGCGATGAATTACTTTTAGAATTTTAGTCATGACCGAAAGGTACAACGCTCAAAAGATGGCACAGCCATTCTTAACTCTTCACTCTTAGTTCTTAACTATTTCCAAACCGGCGTAGGATAAACCCCTTGCGCAGCCAGCTCCGCCAATCGTTGTTTGACGCCGGGCACATCTTCTTTGTAGGTAACGCCAAACCATTCGGCATTGGTTGAGAGAACATCACAATCCGCACCTTGTTTCATTAAAAACGAGGCCAAAAGCGGAATAAAATATTCCGATTTCAATTCTTTGGAACGTTCTCGTAAAAAATCCTTAAAGCCTTGTTCCAACACCTCGAAATGCGCTTTTTGAAAGCCCCAAAAGTTCATGGAAACGACTGTATTTTCGGGAAGTTCGTGCGTTCCGGTTTCATCGGCAACAATTTTTCCGTTTTTACGTTGAATTGTTGTACATTCGAGAATGGATTTCAAATGCTGTTGTTCGTCCAATTCGCAAATACCACGCGATACAGTTCCGAAATCAGATAACGTTTTGTTCAACATATATCCAATCATACAGAATTTATTCGTGTTTTCAATGGTTTTCAGATGTTCAATCATTTTAACAAACGCTTCACGACTGTAAAAATCATCGCCGTTAATCACAACAAACGGACCATCAACAACCTCTTTGGCCATCAACACGGCATGCCCCGTACCCCAAGGTTTTTCACGTTCGGGCAGATAATCGAAACCGGCGGGAATCTTATGCAATTCCTGATCAACAAATTCAAATTTAACTTTATCGCCGTATTTTTCGATAAATGTTTGAGCAAAATGATCGTGTGTCGCTTCACGAATCACAAGGACAATCTTCTTGAAACCCGCATGGATAGCGTCATAAATCGAGTAGTCAATAATCGTTTCTCCCGAAGGTCCGAAACCTTCAATTTGTTTCAAACGTCCGAAACGACTGGCCATTCCGGCGGCAAGGATTACTAAGGTCATAGTTGTATTTTTTCTAAATTCAACCATTAATGCGTCTCGGGCGTGTGATGTTTCTTATTCGAAAGCAACTTGTAAATGATTGCACCGATAGCGAAAGCCGAGAGAATAGATAAAACAAGAATAGCGTCCATGGTTATTTATTTTTTTTGTTTAAGTATAAAAGCCCTGCAATGAGAAAAAGTAAGGCGGCGACAAGTCCAAAAGAATAAATCATCCATTTTTCCTCAAACGACCCCAAAAAAGAACTAATCAATATAGCGGTAACTACATACTTGGATATGTCCACAAAGTATTTCCCGAGTTCTTTTTCTGCATTTTCTTTCATTTCTTTTTTTTTAATTTGTTTGATTAACATGACAAAGATACGAAAAAAAAGTAAAATGTGCAAATTTATTTTCAAAACCCTACTAACAAAAAACTCGCCAAATCCTCAGAAATAGCGAGTTTTTCGTCTGTGGAGAGTAACGGAATCGAACCGTCGACCTTTTGACTGCCAGTCAAACGCTCTAGCCAACTGAGCTAACCCCCCATTCTTAATCAGACTAATTTACAAAGTTACGAAAAAAATTTGACATAACAAAATTTTAATTTGCAATTTTTTTTGTATTTTTGCAAAAAAAAATCTTATGTGTAAAACGGTCTTTTATAATAACGCTCCGATAATTCTTAATAAATCAACATTTAAATCGTTTGAAAAAGCATTCAGAAATGTTCGTGCCGGCGGCGGATTAGTGCGAAATTCCAACGGCGAATTTTTACTAATTTTTCGACGTGGAAAATGGGATTTGCCAAAGGGAAAATTGGATACCGGCGAAACCATTGAAGATTGCGCATTTGCGTGAAGTACAAGAAGAAACAGGTGTTTCCGGATTAAAAATCACTAAAAAATTACCTAAAACGTATCATCTTTTCTCGAATGCAAGTGGCGAGATTATTCTTAAAAAATGCTACTGGTTTGAAATGGAAACAACCGACGAAACACCCCTAAAACCTCAACTTGAAGAAGATATTTCAGAAGCCGTTTGGCTTTCAAAAGAAGAGGTTGAAAGTCGTAAAATGCTTATGTTTCCTACCATTCGACAATGTTTTGAAACCTATTTTTCAAGCGTAAAATCTAACACAAAACCAAAAACAAATTTTTGGAAGCGGTTATTCTTCTTTGGACATAAGTAATTGAATGACCCGCTCGGCACGTTGGCTCGGAACTTGAAAATAATAGGACTGAACAATATTTTCCGGATCCAACCAAACTGCTGTCGGATAATCAAAAATATCAAAATTATCAAGCGTTTCAAAGTCTTTATTGAAATGCAAATAGGTGATATTTTCCAATGTTTTAGGCTTGTTGCGAAGACAGCGATTGAGCTCGTAATCGCAATTTACAACAAAAAAATCTACTGTATCTTTGAATTTTTTGGCAATATTTTGCAACATTTTTACTTCGGCATCACACGACTCGCAAAGACCATTTACAAACAAAATATATTTATATTTGGACGATGCTGAAAAGTCGTAGTCTGTTTTCTGATCCGGATTTAGGAACTTCAAATTGGCTTTATTAATGCCCGGTTCAAAGCGTTGCAATGTCCGAATAATCGAACCTGCCAACACCGAATGTTCGTGAAATTTGGTCGTCGATTGAATCTGTTTCAACAATTTCAACACCGAGGATTTCCGAAATTCATAATTGAGATACATCTCTTTCAAACCCAATAAAAACACAAATTCGCGAAATTTTTCATTTTGCAACGTCGTATCACGTCCCAACGAATCTAAAATAGCCGGCAAATCATCTGCACGATTGATTTGATCAATGAATATATAACGATTATACTTCACTTGTTGCGGAAAATAACCCGAATAATACTCCACGATAAAATCCGCAAAAGCCGTGTTATTATAGAGAATTGGCTTGTTTTGAAGATGAGTGAAAAATAAACTTGAAGACGAGGTTAGGTTAAAAATTCGTTCTATATCCGCGAAAGCGTAAGTTTTGTAAGCATTAAAATACGCATGTCCGGAATACAAAAAAATGTCCTCTATTTGATTTTTGAACTGATTATACGATTCTTTGGATATGCCTTCTGCGTAATGATTGATCATATAGTCATCATGCAAATTTTCAAATCGCCAAATGAGTTGGTTGAGTTCGTTCGAATCCGGTTGTTCAAATCGGTAAGATAAAAAATATTCCAACTTTTGCGGATTGAGTATTTCATCAATTCGGAAATCAAAGGAATCATAGACAATACGGTAGTTTTCGCCCGGTTGCAGATAAATATATGTTTGATAAAAATCAATTTTGATGAAGGCTTTTTGCGTTTGAAAAAGTTCGGCTTTCAGTTGAAAACAGCCATTTTCGTCGATAGGTTGTTCGTCGATTTTCCATTGAAATTTCGTAATGGCATCTTCCAAATACAAGCGTGCCGTGCGGTTTTCAGCACCTTTGGCACAAGCATTTATCGTTGTGATTTCAGTGTTTTGAGCGTGTACAAAAACACCGGAAAAGCAAAAAATAATAAGAGAAATAAACGGTTTCATTACAGATTTTCGCGAATAAAGTTAGTCATTTTTTGATATAGGTGCAAGCGTGTTTGTCCTCCGAGTATGCTATGATTTTTGTTTGGATAAACGTAGAAATCGTAGTGTTTACCGGCTTTATTGAGTGCATCAACCAATTCAATGGCGTTTTGAAAATGCACGTTATCATCGGCCGTTCCATGCACCAATAAATATTTTCCTTTCAAATTTTCAACAAAATTGATCGGCGAATTATCATCGTAACCGCTTGTGTTTTCAGAGGGTTTACGCATATAACGCTCGGTATAAATATTGTCATAATATCGCCACGATGCCACAGGAGCCACGGCAATCGCCATTTTGAACAAATCGTTACCTTTGAGCAAGCACGATGTTGACATAAAGCCGCCATAACTCCAACCCCAAATCCCAATACGTGAAGCATCAATGAAATCAAGGGTTGCAAAATACTTCGCGGCTGTGATTTGATCTTCTGTTTCGTATTTTCCAAGTTGAAGATAGGTGGATTTTTTATAGGCCTCTCCCCTGTTTCCGGTGCCTCTGCCATCCACGCAAACAACGATATAGCCTTCATTCACGAGCATTTGATACCATAGATAATCCGTAGAACGGACATTGCTGTTTGCAACCTGTTGCGAACCCGGGCCACTGTATTGAAACATCAACAACGGATATTTTTTGCCTTGTTGCAAATTCGCCGGACGCATGATCCAGTAAGGCATTTCATCGCCCACAGAGTTTTTGATTGTTCCGAACGTTTTCTCTACAAAATTATAATCTTTGAATTTTTGATTGAGTTCGGCATTATCTTCAAGTGTTTTCAAAAGTTTGCCATTCGCATCATGCAAAGTATATTTCGGCGCTGTATTGGCCGACGAATGAGTGTTGATAAAATACCGGTATGTTTTGTTGAGAACAGCCGTATTGATACCTGTTTCAGAGGACACTAAAACAATCTTCGGTGCTTTCTTATCCACATTAACCCAACCAATTTCACGATTCATCGACGAACTTTTGGCCGCTTGAAAATACAACCGTTTATTTTTCTCATCTAAGCCATAAACCGCCGTAATATCATAGTTTTCGGGGGTTAACTTCTTAATGAAAGTACCATTTTTTGCGTATTCGTAAATTTGATTATAGCCTTCTTTTTCACTCGTAATAATAAATTTATCCGAAGTAAAAATCAAGTCCGGGACATCAATATACGCCTTGTTGGTTTCGTTGTAAACCGTTGTCGTTGCCTGCGTTTGTGTATTAAAAATATTCAAATCCAAATGGTTTTGATGACGATTTAATACCATAAAAAAGAGTTCATCGTTGTTCGTTGTCCAACCAAATTTCGGGATATAAAAATCCGAATACTGCGAAAGCGGAATTGCCGATATTTGCTGTGTTTTCAAGTCATACACGTGAAGTGTAACCAACGAATTATCCTCGCCTGCTTTGGGATATTTATAGCGATATTCCGCCGGATACAATTCGCCCCACATCGTCATTGTATATTCCTTAACATTCGATTCATCGAAACGCAGAAATGCAATTTTATCACTGTTTGGCGACCACTGAAACCCTTGTGTGAAGCCAAATTCCTCTTCATACACCCAATCGGTTGTGCCGTTGATGATGCGGTTAAATTCGCCGTCTGTCGTGATTTGAATTTCAGTATTAGTTTGCATATCCACGTAAAACAGATTGTTGTTTCTCACAAATGCAATGTATTGCGAATTTGGCGAAAGTGTTGCCAATCGCTGTTTTCCGTTGGTCGAAACCGGCTTTGCTGTTTTATTTTCAAGATCAAAACAGATAAAATCGGCATCAAACGAATGGCGGTAAATGTAATCGGAATTGGTTGTAATCAAAACTTTTTTCTCATCGACGCTCATTTGATAGCCATCAACAGCAGTTTCTTTATAGTCTGCAAATTCGCTTAAATCCAGCATTTCGGAAATTTTCTCGCCGGAAGTAAGTTTATATTTGGCGATTGTATTTCCGTTTTCGAGAACAAAATAATGTTCACCGTCATTAGCCGAACGAATAGCATTGATACGCTTGGCAGAAAATGTATTTTTCGTCCAAATATCTTCAAGGGTGATCGTCTTTTGCGCTTGCGCGAAATAGGCAAATCCACACAACAAAAGGAATAGAGAGATTTTTTTCATTATCTTGTTTTTTTTGCAAAAGTACTAAATCTTTCTTGTAATTTATTCTGTTTTAGAACTAATGCCATATTTTTTAAAGTAATTGGTTACAAAATAGTTTCTTCATTTGCTTTCTAATAGTGTTCGTTTCTCAAATCATTTGCAAAGATACGAAAAAAAAATGAAAATAAATTTGTTTTATTGCCGTTGCACAAAATATAGGCTTTTCTTATCCGACATATCCGACATATCCGACATTTGGCAACTTCGGCAAAACTTCGGCAAAACTTCGGCAAAATCACGTTTTAGACTAAAACATATTTTGCGAGATTTGTTTCGCCAATCCTCTTAAATATCTGTTTATCAACCAGTTCGTTAAGGTCGTTTCGCGCGGTTCTTTCTGCGATATCGAAGAACTTTGCGTATGCCGAAGTTGTAATCTCTCGACTTTCTTTTACCTGTAATACAGCCTTTATTTGTCGTTCATTCAATCCTTTTTCTCGCAGACTATCGGTATTGTAAATGTCCTTTCGAAAAGTTACCCAAAAATCAGAGCCTTTGGGAAAAAATAACGGAGCCGGCAAACCTGCAGTGGTACACATATCTGTGATTTTTTCAATACCACGCCCCCACGCTTCAACATAACCGCTACGAAAAAACGCATTGGCAATATCGGGATTATGAGGAATTGACGAATGTTTTTGTTGCAAGGTGTCAATCGTCCAATTTTCGGGTAGTCGCCCCATATTCCACATCATAATCTTATCCGGATAAACGCTGATTTGAATAGGTATGCAACCTGCATAATCCTTATGTGCTACGGCATTCAAGAGTGCTTCACGCAAGGCATCTTCGGGATATTCGTAGGTTTCAATACGGGATAAACCTTTGTAACTTATGAACGCTTTGGTATATTTTGTCAAAAGTAATTCCATCGTTTTTTCGACTTGCTCAAACAAGTTGCCGTGAATGGTGTCTTGGAACAGCAAATCGGTATTTGTTCTGAAAAAACCAATTTTGATGAATGCACCTGTTACAAATTTTTCGGGGTCAGGGTGGAAAAGCAACAATGCGGCTCTTTTCAGACTCTTGTTCTCAATAAGTTTCAAATTGTCAAGCATTCGTTCAGGCGTATCATTCCGACTACTGTCGTTCAAACGCTTGCTTTCAATACCTTTTGTTTTGAAAAAATCAAACGTTTCCTGTTTCAGTTCTGAAATTGGGATATTGGGAATTGTCACGCTGTCCCACTTCCTGCCATATTTTTGCAAAAGAAATTTATCCAATGCCGCACCTTTTAGTTCTTGTTTGGTGCTGCCACTGCGATAATGATATTCTCCCTTGTAATTCACAGGGTTGGGCTGTGGTTCTACAACGATTTCTATAAAATCGCCCTGCGAAGTTTCATGCAGATTCACATCGGAAACAATACCTAAAACGGTGGTTATTTTATTAGGCAAATCTTCCAACAATTTTTTGGCATTTTTCACACCTGTTACATTGCCCTCGTCGTCTTTGCCGATAATAAACCTACCGCCCTGCGCATTGGCAAAGCCGCAGATCCATTTCAAATACTCGTCTTTCCAAACGGATTTGTATTCTTTGTTTTGTTGTTCGGGCATGGTTTATTCTATTTGATGTTTTAATTTGTTTAAAATTTGAATTGATATGTTATTTTTTTTATCTTTTGTGTTCTTTGTGGTGAATTTACAGAGGAAAGAGACAAAAGCAAAGCCTTCAACAACGTTAAGATTAAGAATTTTTTTCAATAACTTCCATCAACGCATCTACGGCAACAGCAGCATCCACATTTTTAAGAACAGGTTGCTTTCCCTTGTAAATCCAGACTTTTCCGGAACCTGCGCCCACATAGCCGTAGTCGGCATCAGCCATTTCGCCGGGGCCATTGACAATACAGCCCATCACCGCTATTTTCAAGCCTTTGAGATGTTTCGTGCGACGTTTCACCTCTTGCAAAACAGATTCAATGTCGTATTGCGTACGTCCACACGATGGACAAGCGATGTATTCGGCCGTAAACACACGGTTTCCGCAAGACTGTAAAATCGCTTTGGCAACCGGTATTTCGTTTTCCGGTTTTTCGGTAAGCGAGACACGGAGCGTGTTTCCGATGCCATCAAGCAACAAACTGCCGATACCTATTGCAGACTTTATTCGTCCGTCTTCGCCATCACCGGCTTCGGTAACGCCCAAATGAATCGGGTAATCGAAACCTTCCGCTTCAAATCGAGAAACAAGCAATCGTGTAGCATCAACCATCGTTTTCACACGACTGGCTTTCATCGAAAGCACCAAATCATCAAAGCCCAAACCATGAATAATGTGAACAAATTCCATCGCTGATTCGGTCATGCCTTGCGGTGTGTTTCCAAATTTTGAGGTGATGCGTTCCGATAATGAACCGTGATTAACGCCTACTCTAATCACCGTTTTATGAGTTTTGCAAATATCCAATAACGGCGAAATTTTTTCAATGATTTGATTTTTTTCGTTTTCAACAGATTGATTATTGGCCTCTACATTCACGTAATTACCCGGATTGATGCGGATTTTTTCGACGATGGTTGCAGCGATTTCTGCGGCTTTCGGTTGGAAATGAATATCGGCAATCAACGGTACAGCATAGTTTTGCTGAATCAATGATGATTTTATATTCGCTAAATTTTCCGCTTCTTTCACGCCTTGCGCTGTGATTCGAACCAACTCACACCCCTCATCAATCAAGCGTTTGCACTGTTCAACCGTAGCGAACGTATCCATCGTATCGGTATTCGTCATGGATTGAATTCGCACGGGAGCATGGCCGCCTAAAGTTAATTGGCCGATATGTAAAGTTCGGGATTGATACATTTTGCAAAGATACAAAAAAAATTGAGAATGGAGAATGGAGAATTGAAAATGTATCGCAGTTATTAACAAACCCCTAAAAGTTATGAACAATTTAACACTTTTTAACAAAAAAAATATACGAAAATCGG
>QMCD01000959.1_pt1 | contig 20662 bp, 18 predicted proteins | sample 1821841 | NCBI WGS metagenome assembly QMCD01 (sample SAMN01991225, study PRJNA193472) | Termite gut metagenome, whole genome shotgun sequencing project. | isolation source: worker | host: Macrotermes natalensis
GGCATATGCACTCAATAGGTGTATGGCAGATATAGGAAAGGGACAAAAGATTAAGTTCTCTCATTTTAATGCAAACTAATTCTTATTTGGTACTTATCTCAATACTTTTCATATTATTTTTTTGTCTCATGCTGGATCCTTTCAGTTCGAAGCGTACACTGGTATGCACCAAACGGTCTAATATGGCATCCGCCGCAGTTGTATTTCCCTTCATCACATCATACCAGTTTGCCACCGGTAACTGGGAAGCAATGATCGTAGCTTTCTGTCCATGCCGTTCTTCTATGATTTCCATAAAATCGAGCAGCTGTTGTCCGTCCAATCCCTTTATGCCAAAGTCATCTAAGATGAGCAGATCCGTTTGTGCCAGTTTTGCAAAGAATCGGTGTAGTGTACTGGATATGCGAGCCAGGGCAATCTCTTCAAAGAGCCGATACACATTGTAGTATGCGACCCGCAGTCCATTCATACAGGCTTGATAACCCAAGGCTGTTCCTATCCAACTCTTGCCTGTACCTGCTGCTCCTGTAATGAGTACGGACACTCCTTTCCTCACGTAATCACATGTAGAGAGATTGAGTATCTTCTGTTTGTCTACTCCTCTTTTGCTGTCATAAATGACTTGGCTGATGGAAGCCTGATAGCGGAAGCGGGCATTTTTAACAAGCCGTGAGTTACGGCTCTGTGTACGGTTGTCCAACTCGGCCTGTATGAGCAGTTGCAGGCCATCCTTAAGGGAGAGCGCGTCAGCTTGTCGCGTCTCCTGCATAGTAGTCCAGTAATGCGCCATTCCGGGCATTCTAAGATTTTTTAGAGCATTTGTAATCTCATCCATAATGATAATTTGTTTTAGTGGGTTAATAATGATTTTTGATTATAGTGTACAGCTTATCATCTAAACTGCTCTTTTCCGCGTATATTCTCATGCTCCGGAGGAGAGAAGAGGTCGGGCTGCGATAGAGATACCCCGGCGCACTTGCTTTCTACGAGCGAGCGTATGAAGCCATAGTTGCATCGTTCATACCTCAAAGCTGTCTGGCAGGCAATTCGAAAGAGAGTCGGATCACTGTTGCGTTGCAATTGTAACAGCCCTTCGCATGCTTTGTAATGCACTTCCGGTGGCATTTTTGAGTTGTAGAAAATGTGATGCACCACATCGCCAAGCTCCTTTAGGGCACGGTTAGCACGATCTATGTACTTGCCTGCACTTAGCTGGCGGTATGCCTTTGAATGGCTCTCCAGATGCTCCTCTACGATGGTGTATTTACCCTGCCTGTAGTCTCTTCGATGTGTCGCTACAAGCTCTCCTTCGATGTAGATTTTCACCAAGGTACGGGTATATGCAACATGTGCTGTCTTTGAGATGTGTTGGCATGGTACCGTATAGTAATGCTTATCTCTTCCAAGATATATACAGCAATTGGAAGATACTTTTAGATCCGTATATGAGATGATTTCAAAATCTGTAGCCGGCAAAGGTTTTAGATTCGGCTTGTCTACAGCAAGAAAGCGTTCTTCACGACTATAAGGGTGCTTCTGCATACGTTTTTGGTTGTGGACTTTCATCTTGATGGCGGCCGCCTTGTTCAGATCGTCTATAGAGTAAAAGGTTTCGTTACGAAGCTCTGCAAACACCCTCATATAGACAAGCCGCACCAGACCTTCTACATTGCTCTTGTCTTTTGGGTGGACAGGACGCGCGGGCACTACTACCGCTCCATAATGATTAGCCATGTCTTCCATAACACGATTCAAAGAGGGTTCATATTTGTCGGTCTTAACAACTGCCGACTTTAAATTATCCGGCACAAGTATCTTGGGTACACCGCCAAGATGCTTGAGGCACTGTATGGTGGCATAGACAAAGTCTTCTGTACGTTGTGAAGGTACAAAGAGTAAGAAGCCGTAGTCACTGGCAGGGAGAGATGCTGTAAAGGCTTGACACTGTACAATCTCACCCGTCTCCAAGTCCACATATCCCATGGTATCGCCTGTAAAATCAAGGAAGAGTTTCTCTCCACCTACACGCATATCTGCAAGAATGGTAGAAGAGGGTTGCTTCTTTGCCTCCGTATTCTGATTGTAGTGATAGCGGAATTGGGTAAGACTGTAGTGGGCGTCGGGATGTTCTGTCTTGTACTCTTCCCATAATAGCTTCAATGTGACGTGCTTACGATTCATCTCGTCCTGCAGGTAGGGTAGTAGATCTTTGAACGTTTCAAAACGATCATCTGTATATGCAGGATTACCTCCCTTGAGGCGATGCTCAAGTACAGGGTCGTCCAGTTTCAGAAGCTCGTCAATGCTGAGTTTATCGCTCGAGACCTTATTCACATAATGGTTTACAGTCTCCTTGTTAATGCCGATTATTCGGGCTACCTTGCGGTTGGAGATGCCCTGTTCCTTTAGAAGGAGTAATTGTTTAATTTGGCTCATTTCTTTTGTTTTTCCTGCCATAATGGTATCGTATGTTAGATTCGTTTCTACATACAATATGTGCATAAAGAGCAGGAAAGTGAACGGAAATGCTCCGTTTTTTGGTGCGGCACTTGCATTCAATGGAAAAAGTGAACGGAAATACTCCGTTTTTCGGACGCAAAGTGTTGTTAACCAAATATTTTCTTTTTCGAAGTGAACGGCAATACTCCGTTTTATGGATGATTTCAGACGTTTTTAGCATCATTCAAAATCACTGAACGGGAATGCTCCGTTTTTTGAGGCGATTTGAGGCGATTTAGGCAAAAATGAACGGGGATACTCCGTTTTTTAAGCCCTTTTCAAGCCTTTTTCAACCTCAAAAGTGGGGGGATTGAACCGATGGGGAGTGGGTGGGAATGCTCCGTTTTCGCCACCAAGGTTGTTGTTCGGATTTCACAAAGCCTAACTTACGAGAAAACAAGCTATCATTTATCTCTTTAATTAGAGATTCATATTTCTCTATTATTTTGTTTTGGGTTTCGATACGTTGATCAAGGAGAGATAGGAATGTTGCTATCTTATTCTGTTCTAAAAGACAAGGTAACATAATTCGTATTTTTTCCATTTCGGACTTACTAATTTCTGTAAATGTTGAACCATTTGCTCTTCTTATGAATTCTATCTTATTCTGTTTTATCCAATTAGCAATAAAAATATTATTCACAATTTTGTTTACGACCAAAGATTGAAACCCTTGATTGGTAGTACACTCTTCTGTAGCAATAGCCACTTCTCCAATAGTTGCTCTTGTAGTTAAAAGAATTGTTCCTATCGGTAATAATTTGGCAGAAGATTTACTCAAGCCTAATTTTGTTATTGTCCTTTCGCTTTTTGAGGCATAATTGGACTTTATTTCCGAGGGGGTGAACCATTGTATATCTCCATTCCAATATTCATCAATCGTTGTGTCGGGAGTTCCTCCTCCAATAATTTCGGCAATATCTTCTAATGTCTTTTCTTCCCATTCCCCCGTAAACTCCTTAAATCTCAAATTCGGGACATTGAAGATATTGCACGTACTAATTCTTTTTAGTATATTCTGATGATTAATAACATTAAAATAGAATAATATGACAGAGAAAACAAAAATTAAAAAAGTGATTGAGTTGTGGAAAGAAGACAAAAAACAGTACGTAAAGAAATCCAGTATTTCGGCATATACGCTTTTAATTGAAAATCATTTGCTGCCCGTATTTGGAGAACAAGTTAGTGTTGAAGAGTCAGATGTTCAGGAGTTTGTATTCAAAAAATTGGCTGAAGGATTAAGCCAGAAAACGATTAAGGATATCCTGATTGTCCTAAAGATGGTTTTAAAGTTTGGAGTAAAAAGTAAGCTTCTCGAATATCAGCAGTTCAATGTACAATTTCCCACAGAAAGAGAAAATACAAAAATAGAAGTGCTAAGTCGGGTTAATCAACGGAAAATCATGAAGTATATTCAGGAGCATTTTACGTTTAAGAATCTGGGAATATATATTTGCCTGAGTGCAGGCATCCGGATTGGAGAAATCTGTGCGCTGACATGGGACGACATTAATACTGAGACCGGAATTATCTCAATCCGAAAAACTATTCAACGCGTATATATTGTTGAAGGTAGCAATAAGCACACAGAATTGATACTTGATACACCTAAAACGAAGAATTCTATCAGAGAAATACCAATGAGCCGGGATTTGTTGAGGATACTTAAGCCAATTAAGAAGGTGGTGAATGAATCTTTCTATGTTTTAACCAACGAGACGAAGCCAACAGAACCGCGAACATATCGAAATTACTATAAAAAACTAATGAAAGAGTTAGAGATACCGGAATTGAAATTTCATGGGCTACGTCATAGCTTTGCAACAAGATGTATAGAGAGCAATTGTGATTACAAAACAGTTAGTGTTATCTTGGGGCATTCCAATATCAGCACTACATTAAACTTGTATGTTCATCCAAATATGGAGCAGAAGAAAAAATGCATAGACCAAATGCTTAAAGCATTGCGATAATATCTTATACATAGATTGATGTGATGGAGAGAGACTGAGGCTGGAAACTTAGTCTCTTCTTCTTTTAACGCAGAGGCACAGAAACACAGAGTTTTTTGCGACAGAGTCGCCTTCTCTCGCACATTCTCTCCTTTTATAAAGAAAAAACTCTGCCTCTCTGTGTTCTATTATGGATCGACTGTTGGCGTAGAAATGCCATTGTGAATTTTGCCTGTAATGAAATTAATTCGTATTTTCGCATATTATTTTAATCGTAATGAAAATATGTCATGGCAAAGAAAGTGAGAATTAATTTTCGTAGAGAATTGTATATCAATAAAATATCTCCTTTTAGTGGTATCAGGCGAACGTTCGTTTGAGAATACATACGAAGGAATAGAGCATATTTATATCCGCGACTTCCTTTCCGGAATTCCCTCTCAATCAATTGTAAGCTACAGGTAGTTGGGCAAACCGTAGTGTTTCGTTTAGGAAAAAGCAAGCTATACGGGAAGGTGGATTGTGTCATAAAACGCAAGTAAATTCTTTCATTAAAAAGAATTGATATAATCATTAAAAAGAAATTATATGAGACTAAATGACTTTCATAAACAAATATCGCATAAAATCTACGAAAGAGGCGAAGAGTATTACGAATATGGTTCGGTTGACAATGTAGAACATGATTATCCTGATACATGGACAGCAGAAGTGGAAGGCAGCGATGTGTATTCTGTTGAAATAAAACTGAATGGCGATGAAATTGTATCGTGGGATTGTGATTGTCCTTATGATTATGGTGATATGTGCAAACATGTGGTCGCCGTTCTTTTGTATATCAGGGATAACAGAAGCAAACATCCTGTAACTATTGAAGTACCCCTTTCTACTGCACAAGAGCAACTGTCTGAAATCCTGAAACAAACCAATAATAAGCAACTTGCATCTTTCTTATTACAGTATACCGATAAGAACCCCGAGTTTAATCAGGCATTAATATCCAATCTTCACCCTAAAAAGAAAGCTGATATTCGTGTAGATTATGGAAAAGAAATACGAAAATGCTTTAAACATTCATATAATAGTTGCGGCTTCGAGAATGAAGGACAAGCTATTGCCTGTAAATTGGATAGCTATATCAAAAAGGCTAAGTCGTTAATAAAGTTGAATTGCCAGGAAGAAGCTATGACTATTTTGCTTCATATTATCAGAGAGATAGGGGATAGTTATGAAGAATATGATGATTATGATGGAGATTTAGGGGGCGCATGTCAGGAAGCTGCAGACCTAATAGCCGAAATGATTAAAACAGATCTATCGGATGATTTGCTGAAGAATTTGACAGATGAAATCGGCGAATTGATTAAAAACAGTAATTACGATAATTATGATTTAGCCAACTTAGATGAATTGCTTCTTTCGATAAGTTTAAAGACATCTAACTTCGACAATACTATTCGCATCATCGACGAGGCATTAAAAAATGAACCGGACACTTTTCGTACTCCTTCATTAGTGATGTCTAAAATTGAACTTTTAGAAAATGCCGGCAAGAAAGAAGAAGTGGGAAAGGTAATCTCGTCATATTTGTATCTTCCGCGAATCCGGGAAATCAGATTAGAAAAATTGATTACCGAAGAGCAATATAAAGAAGCTCTTGCATTGATTGATGAAGGAATAAGCATTTCCGAAAAGAAAGGGCACCTGGGAACATCAGGTGATTGGAAAGATAAAAAAATGTCGGTGTATCTGTTGATGGACAATAAAGAAAAAGCAACTGAATTGGCAGAGGATTTATTCGTTAATGGTAGGGACTGTATGAAATATTACCATACTTTGAAAGCGGTTGTCCCAACCGAAAAATGGATAAACTATCTCGACAATCTTCTCCGGAAATCAGAGAAACGACAGCAATGGGGATTGGGGCATGTATATGCCCAGATTTATATTGAGGAAGAATACTGGGATAGACTGATGGATTATATTGAAAAAAACATTCAGTTAGGAAAATACAATTCATTGGCAGAATATGAATCTTATGTGAAAACACGGTATCCGGAACGGATGTTAGCATTCTATCGGACACAGATCATAGATTATGCTGCAAAAAATATGGGAAGAGACCATTACAAGTATGTATCTGATGTTTTGAAAAAGATGAAAACATATCCCAATGGAACCGAAATAGTAGATACGCTTTTAGCACATTTCAAATCAATTTATTCTAAGCGTCGTGCCATGATGGAGGAATTGGGGAAATAATTAGAGAATCCTCTCCACACCGACCGGCGTAGAGAGGATTCTCATATATAAACAACTATAGCTTTCTTTATACGATGCCTTGTGCCATCATAGCTTTCGCTACCTTCATGAATCCGGCAACGTTAGCGCCCTTCACGTAGTTTACATAACCGTCGGCTTCTGTGCCGTACTGTACGCAAGCTTCGTGAATATTCTTCATGATGCTTTTCAGCTTTTCGTCTACCTCTTCGGCGCTCCAACCCAGTTTGATGGAGTTCTGAGTCATTTCCAGACCGGATACCGACACACCGCCTGCATTGGCAGCCTTACCCGGAGCATACAGAATCTTGGCATCCTGGAATACCTTGATAGCTTCCGGAGTAGAAGGCATATTGGCGCCTTCGGATACGGCCATGCAGCCGTTTGCCACTAACTGGCGGGCATGGTCGCCGTTCAGTTCGTTCTGGGTTGCGGAGGGCAGGGCGATGTCTGCTTTTTCCCCCCAAGGCTTGGCTCCTTCTACGTATTTGACGCCCGGATATTGTTCTGCATATTCGCGGATACGTCCACGGTAGAGGTTCTTCAGTTCCATGATGTAATCCAGCTTCTCGCGGTCGATACCTGCCGGGTCGTAAATGTAACCGTCGGAATCGGACATGGTCAGCACCTTGCCACCCAGTTCGAGAACTTTCTCTGCGGTATATTGGGCTACGTTACCTGAACCTGAAATCAGGCAAGTCTTACCTTGCAGGTCGGTACCTTTGGCTTTCAGCATTTCCATCAGGAAGTAGATGTTGCCGTAACCGGTAGCTTCCGGGCGAATCAGCGAACCGCCAAACTCACGGCCTTTACCGGTGAATGTACCGGTGAACTCACGCGTCAGCTTCTTGTACATGCCGAACATGAAACCTACTTCACGACCGCCTACACCGATATCACCGGCAGGTACGTCAGTCTCAGGACCGATGTGACGCCACAATTCCAGCATGAACGACTGTACGAAACGCATTACTTCGGCATTGGATTTACCGCGCGGAGAGAAGTCGGAGCCACCCTTACCACCGCCCATAGGCAGCGTAGTCAGTGAGTTCTTGAAAGTCTGCTCGAAAGCCAGGAATTTCAGGATTGAAAGGTTTACGGAAGCATGGAAACGGATACCGCCTTTGTACGGGCCGATGGCGTTGTTATGCTGAACACGGTAACCCATATTAGTCTGAATGTTACCCTTATCATCCATCCAAGTCACGCGGAACTGGTGAACACGGTCGGGGATGCAAAGACGTTCAATCAGATTAACTTTGTCAAATTCCGGGTGTTTGTTGTACTCTTCCTCAATCGTAGAAAGTACTTCTTCCACTGCCTGGTGATACTCCGGTTCGTTGGGGAACCGTCTCTTCAAATCTTCTAATACCTTAGTTGCATTCATAATCTAATACTTTAGCTTGTTCATTCTTTATTTCGGTTGCAAAAGTACACATAAAAATGATTATGGCAAACATATTATAAATAAAATGCAGATAAAAGAATCATTTTGCTTCTTTTATCTGCAAATATGAATAAAAAGATAATAATTATCTTCTTTTTAGTGACTTAATTACCGGAATGAACACTAATGCTGCCGAAATGATAAGTGTTACGATAACCGGGCCGTCAATTCGTTCGGCAGTTGTCAGAACTATGTAGCACAATGCTACCCAAAGCAGCATAATGCAAACACTTTGTGATTTCGATAAAGGACGTCTCATTTGCCGGCTTTCTTTTTGTACACAATAGCGTCGATAACAGCTACTGCGGTGATATTTACGATATCGCGCACGGAACTTTCAAAGTCGGTGAAGTGGATGGGTTTATTCAATCCCATTTGTATCGGGCCAATCAATTCCATATCCGTGTCCATAGCTTGCAAGAGTTTGTATGCAGAATTGGCAGAGCTTAGATTTGGGAATACGAGTGTATTCACGTCCTTGCCTTTCAGTCGGTTGAAAGGATACTTTGCGTCGCGCATTTTACGATCCATAGCAAAGTTCACCTGCATTTCGCCATCAATAGCAAGGTCGGGATACTTCTGCTGCATATACTCTACAGCTTCGTGAACGTAAACCGGGCTACCTTCGGTATCTGCGCCAAAATTGGAGTAACTCAACATGGCTATAACAGGAGTGTGATTGAAGAATCGTACGGTATATTCCGCCAACTTTGCCATTTCAATCAATGTTTCGGCATTGGGGTGACGGTTGATAAGCGTGTCGGCAAGGAAATAAGTACCTTTCTTGGAGTTCAGAATGTGCATTGTACCAAAGTGCTTGTAATCCGAACGAATGCCGATAACTTCTTTTGCCACCTTGATGGTATTGCTGTATTTCGTGTAAAGGCCGGTAATGAAAGCATCCGCATCGCCTGTCTCCACCATCATCATGCCGAAGTAGTTACGTTCGAACATTTTGTCGTTGGCTTCCTCGTAGGTGGCACCCTGGCGGGCACGCTTTTCGGAAAGAATGCGTGCATAGCGTTCGCGGCGCGGAGCTTCGTCCGGATGGCGCAGGTTGACGATTTCAATACCTTCAAGGCTAAGTTCGAGTTCCTTTGCCAGTTTTTCAATGGTTTCATCATTACCTAATATAATAGGATGGCAGATACCTTCGGATTTTGCTTCTACGGCAGCTTTCAGCATGTTCGGGTGCGAACCTTCGGCAAATACTACACGTTGCGGATGGCGGCGGGCAGTATCATAAAGTTGGCGTGTGAGTTTGCTTTCGTAGCCCATGAGTTCGCGCAGTTGCACTTTATAAGCATCCCAATCTTCGATATGTTTGCGTGCAACACCGCTCTCCATAGCGGCTTTTGCAACGGCGCAGGATACCTCAGTAATAAGGCGAGGGTCAACTGGCTTCGGGATGAAGTATTCGGGACCGAACGTGAAGTTGTTTACATGATAGGCTTCGTTCACAACTTCCGGAACGGGTTGTTTAGCCAGACCGGCGATGGCATGTACGGCGGCAATCTTCATTTCCTCGTTGATGGCTTTCGCCTGCGTATCGAGTGCACCGCGGAAAATATACGGGAAACCGATGACATTATTAATCTGGTTCGGATAGTCGGAGCGTCCGGTTGCCATCAACACGTCGGGGCGAGCTGATATGGCATCCTCGTAAGAGATTTCCGGTGTCGGGTTTGCCAGTGCGAAGACGATAGGTGATGGAGCCATACTGCGTACCATATCCTGCGACAAGACATTCCCCTTGGATAATCCCAGGAATACGTCTGCCCCCTTGATGGCATCTTCCAATGTATGAATATCGGTACGACTGGTAGCGAAGTAGCGTTTTTGTTCGTTGAGGTCGGTACGCGTTGTGTTGATGACACCTTTGCTATCCAGCATCACAATGTTTTCCAGACGTGCACCTATTGATATATATAGTTTGGTACACGATATTGCAGATGCACCGGCACCGTTCACTACTATTTTTACATCCTCAATCTTTTTGCCCGCTACTTGCAGTGCGTTCACCAATCCGGCACTGGAGATGATGGCCGTGCCGTGCTGGTCGTCGTGCATCACAGGGATGTCGAGTTCCTCTTTCAGGCGGCGTTCTATTTCGAAGCATTCCGGCGCTTTAATGTCTTCCAGGTTGATACCTCCGAAGGTGGGAGCAATGGCTTTTACGGCTTGGATAAACTTTTCGGGATCTTTCTCGTCTACTTCGATGTCGAAAACGTCAATACCGGCATAAATCTTGAACAATAGTCCTTTACCTTCCATTACCGGCTTGCCGCTCAATGCACCTATATCGCCCAAACCAAGCACTGCCGTACCGTTGGAGATGACAGCTACCAGGTTACCTTTCGCTGTATATTTATATGCATCGTGCGGATTCTTCTGGATTTCGAGACACGGTTCCGCCACACCGGGAGAATATGCCAGCGAAAGGTCGGTTTGAGTACTGTGGGGCTTTGTCGGTACTACCTCTATCTTACCCGGTTTGCCTTGTGAATGATAAAGTAAGGCAGCCTCTTTAGTTATCTTAGCCATGAAAGTTGATTATAAATTGTTATCAGCCCCTCCTTCCGCTTCCGGCGCTTTGTCTATCAACTCCAAGAACTGGTCGAGTTGGGGAGTAATGATGATTTGCGTACGACGGTTGCGCTGTTTGCCCAATTCAGAGTCGTTGTCTGCGATGGGGTTATACTCACCGCGTCCGGCGGCAGAAAGGCGTTTGGGGTCGACACCATATTGGTTCTGAAGCGCTTGCACTACGGATGAAGCACGCAGGGCACTCAAATCCCAGTTGTTGCGAATGTTGGGTCGAGAGATAGGTACATTGTCCGTATTGCCTTCTACCAGCACTTCGTAATCTTTGTGGTCGGAGATTATTTTGGCAATCTTACTCAACGTTTCACCCGCGCGTTCGTTGATTTCGTAACTGCCACTCTTGTAAAGCATGTTGTCCGCCAAAGAGATATAAACCACACCTTTCAGTACCTTTATATCTACCTCTGTCAGTTCCTCGCGGCTCAGGGAGCGGGTTAAATTGTTGGTCAGCACTATGTTCAATGAGTCCGATTTACTTTTGGTATCCACCAATTGCTTGATGTAACGGTTGGAGGCGTTGATTTCATCCACCAGTTTGGAGATGTTGATGTTACCTTGTGAGTTCTGTAGAAGACTCTTGTCGAGCGAACCTTGCAGGATGGCATAGTTATTACGTAAATCCCGATTGGTTCTTTGGGCTTCCCTGAGTCGTTCGTCCAGGCCTTTGGACTGTGTACGGAATTCGGCAAGTTGGATTTGCGCATCCTGGTAGTTCTTGTCGAGGGTAGCTTTCTCATCTTTCAGTTTGTTATAATCCGTTTGAAGATTCACAAACTCTTTTTTTGTCACACATCCCGTCAGGAGCATAGTTGCAGCAAATAGAACAGATGCTGCTAATTTTGTACGTTTCATAAATCTTTCTTTATTAAATGTTTATAATTCTATAACGTATGGTGTTTTTATTGATTGGTGAATACTCTTTTGCTTGATAGTTCGTTTCTGAAATTAAGCGTTCAATGCCTGTTCGATATCCGCAATGATATCGTCTGCATTTTCGATACCTACCGAGAAACGAATCAAGTCGGGACGTACACCGGCTTCCAGCAACTGTTCCTCCGTCAATTGGCGGTGTGTGTGGCTGGCAGGGTGCAGTACGCAAGTACGTGCATCGGCAACGTGAGTTACGATAGCCGCCAGTTGCAACGCATCCATGAATTTGATTGATACCTCGCGTCCGCCTTTCAATCCGAAGGAGATGACGCCGCAGGAGCCGTTCGGCATATACTTCTGTGCCAGTTCATAATATTTGTTTCCGGGCAGACTGCAATAGTTCACCCAAGCCACCTTGTCGTTCTTGGAAAGGTATTCGGCTACGGCCTGTGCGTTCTTGCAATGTTGCGGCATACGCAGATGCAGTGTTTCCAGCCCAATGTTCAGGAGGAAAGAATTCTGCGGGCTTGGTATGCTGCCGAGGTCACGCATCAGTTGGGCGGTAGCCTTGGTGATATAGGCCATTTTTCCGAAAGCCTTCGTGTAGGTCAGTCCGTGGTAAGATTCATCCGGAGTGCACAGTCCGGGGAATTTGTCGGCATAAGCGTCCCAGTCGAAGTTGCCGCTGTCCACAATGGCGCCTCCTACGCTGGTGGCATGGCCGTCCATGTATTTGGTAGTGGAGTGTACCACAATATCGGCTCCCCATTCAAACGGGCGGCAGTTAATCGGAGTAGGGAAGGTGTTATCAACTATCAGAGGCACTCCGTGGTTGTGGGCGATACGGGCAAATTTCTCGATATCAAGCACTTCCAGCGTGGGGTTGGAAACAGTTTCGCCGAACAGAGCTTTGGTATTCGGGCGGAAAGTTGCGGAGATTTCCTCTTCCGGTGCGTCGGGGTGAACGAATGTAACATCAATACCCAGCTTCTTCATTGTTACACTGAAAAGATTGAATGTTCCGCCGTAGATGGTAGATGAACAGACGAAATGATCGCCTGCCTGGCAGATGTTGAAGATAGCATAGAAATTGGCAGATTGCCCGCTCGATGTCAGCATGGCGGCTACACCGCCTTCGAGTGCAGCTATCTTGGCGGCGACGGCGTCGTTTGTAGGGTTTTGCAGGCGGGGGTAAAAGTAACCATTCTCTTCAAGATCGAAAAGGCGTGCCATTTGCTCGCTGGTATCGTATTTGAAAGTGGTACTTTGATAAACGGGAAGTACGCGGGGTTCACCCTTTTTGGGAGTCCAGCCAGCCTGTACGCAGAGGGTCTCCGGTTTGAATTGTTTTGCCATAATGCAATCTATTTTTATAGTTTCTTTTCAATTAACACATTAATGGATGCAAAAGTAGGGAAAATAATTGTATTTTTGTCAGTCGCTTATCTATTAATATCTAAAGAGGTTATGGTTCGGATATTATTTTTGTTGTTTGTTTCTTCTTTTCTTTTTCTTACCCCTTTTTATGCTTCGGCGCAAAAAGAAAGGGGAACTCCGAAGTCAGGTGAAGGCATCTCTGCCTTTTTGCTACGTCATAAACGTCCGGGTAACACGTACTATCAGGAATTTCTGGAACTGAATAAAACGCAATTGCGTGGCAAGAAAGAATTGCGGTTGGGGGTGAAATATATCCTTCCGCCGCTGAAACCGTCTACCGGAACCACGGTTGCTACGGCATCAAACTCTTCTACCTCTTCCGCCGGTTCAGGCAAAACTATCAATGAGCCTCTTTTAGGAAAAGAACTGGCTAAAGTCCGCGTGACGGGTAGCAGATTGAAAGGCGCCTGCTTCTACGTAGTCAGCGGACATGGCGGGCCTGACCCCGGAGCTATCGGCAGGATAGGGAATACCGAATTGCATGAAGACGAATACGCCTATGATGTAGCCCTCCGCCTTGCCCGTAACCTGATGGAAGAGGGGGCAAAGGTTTATATCATTATTCAGGATGCCAGAGACGGCATTCGCGACGACCGTTATCTCAAAAACAGCAAGCGTGAAACCTGCATGGGGGATGCTATTCCTCTGAACCAGGTAGATCGTCTTCGCCAGCGCTGTACCAAAATCAATGAACTTTATAAGAAAGACCGCAGGAATTATGCATATTGCCGTTCCATCTTCCTGCATGTGGATAGCCGTAGCAAAAGGCAACAGACGGATGTGTTCTTTTACCATACCCCCAACAGTGCCGGCAGCGAGCGTCTGACAACTACGATGAAGAATACTTTTGAATCCAAGTACGACAGGCATCAACCTAATCGCGGCTTTTCGGGTACGGTCAGCCCGCGCAATCTCTATGTGTTGGCAAATTCTTCTCCTGCCGGTGTTTATGTAGAGTTGGGGAATATCCAGAATGCCTTCGACCAGCGTCGTTTCGTTATCAGTTCCAACCGTCAGGCTTTGGCGAAGTGGATGATGGAGGGTTTTATTGCCGATTATAAGAAGAGTAGGTAACTCCCCGTTATCAGGGGAGTTAACATTTTGGCATGACAGTTGTTATTCCACCGGAATATAAATCTCAGTCAACAAGTCTTCCGGTTTCGTTTCCTGCGGGTCATTCAGATAACGTTCCGCACTCGGTTCATCTCTCAGTGTGCATTCCATTTCAGGAATAACCTTTCCGTAAATTGTGTCGTATACACTTTGCAGATGTTCATAAGAGCCTTTGTAAGTAAACACCGCATAACGTCCGGCAGGCAAATGCTTGAATCCGACGTCGCCTTTGGGGGCTGCGGTTACGGGAAGCACCATGCAGACGTCAGTGCGCAATTTGTCGGCAGGCGTCACCTTTGGATCGTCATGATAGATACAGTACGGTGATACATCGCCCATCGGCAGTCCTTCTTCCTTGATGAACTGGAACAAACGCATCCATGTGCCCCCGTAATCGTTCAGTTTATAGTCTCCGATCAAGCGGATATAAATCACATTTTTGGCAGGAACTTCTTTGATTTCTTTCTTCAGTTCCAAATCAGGTCTGATAATTGCTGGTCTCATAATTACAAAATTTTTATTGTTACGATATTCATTAGGCGAAATTCCATAAAACTGTTTGAAAACCTTCGACAGTGACGACGGCGAGGAATAACCGATGCGATAAGCGATATCCGCTATCGGCAACTCCGAGTAACGCAACAGGCGGGCGGCGGCCTCAGTTCGTGTCCGGACTATGAACGTCCCGATAGGCTCACCCAGAAATGCTTTCATGATGCGATGGAAGTAAAATGGAGAGAAATGAGAAATCCTGGCCAGGGATTTCAAATCAATCTCCTCCCCAAGGTGGAGGTTGATGTAGTCTACCACTGCATTTACACACTTCTGATACTCTTCACGCGTTGTCTTCTTGCTATGTTCCATAAGTTACTGTTTGAATTTCACGGTGCAAAAATAAGATGAAAAAGAATAGCGTACTTGTCCAAAGTTGCTATAAATTAAAATCTTTCCTTTGACTCCTGTGGTACTGAATGATACAGGTTAAAGAAAAAAAGTAACTTTCTTACCCCACTTGTATAAATAATGAATGATTTTGCGTAATTTTGTATCCCCATTACATGTGAAAAATGACCGAAGATACAAAAAATAAACTGTGGAAGTGGGCTGTGACCTGTCACTGCGCCGATTTTATTCAGAATGCCCCGGTGCAATTCCCTCATCGTTACCACCTGAAACAAGATGTCGAGATTAGCGGTTTGCCGACTGCTATCATGAGTTTTGATAACCCTAAACAGATATTAAAGAACGCTCGCAGGATAACGGATGCACTTGCGGCAGTCTTTCCGGACAACCCATGCTTGGGAGATTTCGCATTGTTCGGCTACGGAGTGAATAATAAACAAGGTACTATTTCGTTTCTTTGAAATACTTGACATATAAATTCCCCTGAGTTATAAACTAAAAATAAAAACTAAGATAATATGGCTAAGAAAAAGAAAGTTCCTTCACAAGTTTTATCACCGGAGCGTTATATAAAGGAAAAAGCGCGCCAACTTCCGTTAGTGGAGTGTTGGATTGAGAAAGGTTGGGAACAGTGTGGCAGAGCTACGGTGATTGTAGCGCGTCAACATGTAAATGGTAACTATACATCCGGCGTTTATTTGCTGGATACTTTTTGTTGTGGGGTGACTGATTCTTTTTTCCAGTTCAACTCACCGAAAGATATCTATGAAAAGCTGATAGATCGCAGGGGTTATGGCATTGAAATGGGGCAAATCAGTTATGAGGAAGCGCATAATCTGATTTACGGGGCTGTAGCTTATGCTGAAGAAGCAGGTATTTCTCCGCATTCTTCTTTCCAACTGACTCAATATATTCTGAAAGAGGATACCGATGAAGTTCCTCTCATCGAGTATGAATTTGGAAAAAACGGACAACATTACCTGATGGCAAACAGCCGTTTGCAGGCTAATACGTTACTCCCGTTGCTGGAAGAAAATCTGGGTGATGATTTCTCATATACAATCTATGGTGATACTGAGGAAGAAGATGATGATGAAGACTGGGATGATGAAGACTGGGATGAAGATTATGAAGACTCGGATGAAGATAGTTTTTGTCGTCTTCAGGACTCGGTCGAAGAGGTGAGAGCAATGATGTCGGCAGATGAAATAGTGCCGGAGCTACCTTATTCCTATATTCATCCGGCTTATCCCGCAGTGTTGGATGTCCGGAACAAGCAATTAGTAAGTTGGCTCTATAATCGCGATAGCTTTTTGCTTTCCGATGAAATGATTCGTGACATTCTGGCTTTGCCTCGTGAATCATTGATTCATGATTTGGAACAGATGGCATTATTTGAAATCGGTTGTTCCTGTGACGAAATATCCGAGGAGAATTGGGAGGAGGGTGCGCCTAATATTTTGAAACATGTGTCTTTCTTCCTTGGAGAACTTCAGGCGGAAGATAGCCTCGGGGTGATACTTGAGATTCTGAGGCAGGGGGAGAATTTCTTTGATTATCATTTCGGAGATACATACTCTGGGGTATTTATTCCCACTCTTTATTTGCTGGGTCGGAATCGTCTTCCGGAATTAATGGAATACATGAAAGAACCGGGGTTATATCTATTTGCCCGTTGCCTGGTACCGTCGGCGGTGGCACTTGTTGCCTTTTTGCATCCCGAACGCCGGGCAGAGGTCATTGAATGGTTCCGTCAACTTCTTGTTCTTTACACGGAAACTCTTGGAGACCTTGTTTGTTGTGATGGCACCTTGGCGGGAATGGTGGTCAACGATTTGTTGGATATCGGGGCTGTTGAGCTACTGCCGGAGATAGAAGCCATGTATGAAACCGGCTTGGTAGACCTGTTCTGTTGTGGTGCTCTGGAGGAAGTAAAAAGAGAATTCTCCTTTGGAGTGTGTAAATCCTTGGAACAATATCAGCTGGATATTTATAAGCGTTACCAAAAATACCATAAAGAGTGGGGAGACTGATTACAGTTGATTTCCCTTTGCATGGCAGGCAATAACAGTAAAAAGCGTAAAATTATGAAGACTGAAAAAGAAAAAATGCTGGCGGGGGAAGTCTATGACGCGGCTGATCCGGAACTGCTGAACAGATGGCACAAAGCCAAGCAGCTTCAGGTAGAATATAACTGCGCCTCTACTACCGATACTGAGAAGTTATCGACCCTGCTTGATGAGCTTCTCGGTTCGAGAGGAAAAAACGTATGGCTTTCCGCCCCCTTTTTTGTGGACTACGGCGAAAATATCCATATCGGAAACAACGTAGAAATAAATATGAACTGTGTTTTTCTTGATTGCAATCGCATTACGATAGGTGATTTCTCAGGTATTGGTCCCGGCGTGCACATTTATACGGTTTTCCATTCCACCAATCCGGTGGAACGTCTGCCGAAAAACAGTAGCCTGTGGAATTCTCAGACAGCTCCTGTAGCCATAGGTCAGAATGTGTGGATTGGCGGCGGAAGCATCATTCTTCCGGGGGTGACTATCGGCGACGGAACAACTATCGGAGCCGGAAGCGTCGTCACAAAGTCTATACCGGCAAATGTTGTTGCCGTGGGTAATCCTGCAAGGATTATACGCCGTTTGTGATACGTATTATATTACTGATGCGGCTGATGACGGAACGCGGGTAGAACATATAAAGAAATGGCAATAAACGGATGTTGAGAACAGGTGTGAAATCGTCCATGTGGAACCCCTGGCATGGCTGCCATAAACTAAGCGCAGGCTGCCGGCATTGCTATGTCTATCGTATAGACGGTAAGCATGGCAAAGACAGTTCGGTGGTAACGAAAACGGAAAAATTCAACTTGCCTTTGCAGCAGAAAAGGGACAAAACCTATAAGATACCTTCCGGTAACATAGTCTATACCTGTTTCTCTTCCGATTTTCTGGTAGAAGATGCCGATGAATGGCGTCCCGAAGCATGGGAAATGATGCGAACGCGGCAAGACCTCCATTTCCTTTTTATCACGAAGCGTATCGACAGGCTAAGTGCCTGTCTGCCTGCCGATTGGGGAGAAGGATATGACAATGTAACCATCTGTTGCACAATGGAGAATCAAGACCGGGTTGACTATCGCTTACCTATTTATAAAGCGGCGCCCATAAAGCATAAGATTATTATCTGCGAACCTCTTCTTACCCGGATAGACTTCCGTGGGGAACTGGGAGAGTGGGTGGAGCAGGTTGTGGCAGGAGGCGAATCGGGCAGGGAAGCCCGTATGTGCGATTATGATTGGGTACTGGATATCCGGCGGCAATGCGTGGAAGCCAATGTCGGTTTTTGGTTTAAGCAAACAGGCTCTTATCTGTTGAAGGAAGGGCGCGAGTTCAAAATAGCCCGCCAGTTTCAGCATTCGCAGGCGCGGAAAGCGGGGATTAATTATATGCCTGTTCGCGATGATACCTCTAATGAATAAATTAGAGGTATCACAAATAGGAGTAACCTAATTCTCCTCCTCCCGGGAGGAGGAGTACCCGCAGGGGGAGGTGGTAGGTTGAGTAATAAGATACCTATAGAGATATTATCGCGGGCAAGCATAATTAATTATGAATCAAACAGAAGTTTAAAATGAATCGTGAAACAAATTAGAGCCTGTTTAAATTTTGCTCAGCATTGTTTTGAGAGTTATTTTTGCGGATGTTTTTCTGTTTTTATGAGGAGCATAGCGGGCTATGTGACGAGTGAAAACAGAAAAACAGACCGAAAATAAACTCAAAACAAGCTGAATAAAAACAAGCTGAATAAAAAACTTTTTGAGGAAAATTTAAACAGGCTCTTATAGAATGTATGAAAAATAAAGAAATTTACTTAGCAGGCGGTTGCTTCTGGGGAACCGAGCATTTCCTGAAACTGATTGAAGGTGTGCAAGCTACACAAGTGGGCTACGCAAATGGTAATATTGCCAACCCTACCTATAAACAGGTGTGTAGCGGAACAACTGATTTTGCCGAGACTGTAAAAGTGCAGTACGACCCCTACCGGTTAACTCTGCCTTTTCTCATAGACCTTTATTTTAAGACAATTGATCCCACCAGCGTAAACCGTCAGGGAGAAGACCGGGGCACCCAATACCGTACCGGCATTTATTACACCGATCCGGACGATTTACCTCTTATTCAGAAGACCGTCAGAAGTTTAGCCGAAGCATACCCCCGTCCGCTGGCAGTAGAAATAAAACCTTTGCAGAATTTCTATCCTGCCGAAGATTACCACCAGGATTATCTGGATAAGAATCCGGGAGGCTATTGCCATATCCATCCCGAATTGTTTGAATTGGCGCGCAAGGCAAAGATGCCTGAATAGTCTGCAAAAACAGGATTATGATTAAATTTAAAGATACCTCACTGGCCTCACTCCGGGATTTCAGGAACCGGTATCTGGCCTCCTTGCGTTATCCCCAGGAACTGCATTGTGAGTGGCTTGTTGCTAAAGGCGCTTGTTTCTGCATCGAAACAGGTGGAGAAAGAGTAGGATATTTCATCCGTTCGGAAAGTGGGCAACTGGTTGAATTCTATTTGCTTGATGCGGTGCTTGCCCGGAAAGAAGAAATCTTCGGTAGGATATTAAACGAATTCCGGTTCGTGAATGCATTCTGTAAGTCATTCGATGATTTGTTTATGACTTGCTGCCATGCCTTCTGTCGTTCCGGTGAAATAGGCGGTCTCCTGTTCCGCTTCTTCACGGACGAAGTGGCGGTGTCCTTGCCGGATGGAGTAACCGTTCGTGAAGCGGAGGAGGCCGATATCCCGTTACTGCTTACTCACGACAGCGATTTGTATGAATCTCCCGAAGAATTGAATTATACTGTGTCGCACCGGATGGTGCTGATGTATGAAAAGGATGGACTGCTTTTAGGGTGCGGCTATCTTATCCGGGTACTTCCCGGAAGGGCTATCTTTGATGTCGGTATGTGGGTAAATCCGGCTTTTCGCAGGCAAGGGTATGCGGTTATGATTATTTCGCACCTTAAAGAGACGTGTCTTAAAATGGGATATACCCCTGTTGCAGGTTGTGCCGCCGACAATGTTGCATCCCGCAGGACGCTGGAGCGATGCGGGTTTACGACGAAGCACTGCGCAATCGTTTTTGAATTTTAACTTGCATTATTCATGCTGTAGTAGCTATAGTAGTTAACGAAGTTATCAGCCAACGAGTTGGCTTAGGAGTTAAAGCCAATACTCCGTTCCTTATTTTCCTGAAAATCCGGTGAAAATCTTCTCCCTTATCTTTCCCGTATTTCTTACTGAAGTTTCGCATCTTGTCTGTATATAGCTGAACTATCTCTATTGATTATCTGTAGTATCCCTATTAATTATCTGTAGTATCTCTATTAATTATCCGTAGTATCCCTATTGATTATCCGTAGTATCTCTATTGATAACCAAGACTATCTCTATTCTCCTCCTCCTGGGAGGAGGAGTACCCCGCAAGGGGGGAGGTGGTAGGTAAAACAAATACCTATTAATCATAACTCTAAGGA
>QMCD01000833.1_pt1 | contig 20638 bp, 16 predicted proteins | sample 1821841 | NCBI WGS metagenome assembly QMCD01 (sample SAMN01991225, study PRJNA193472) | Termite gut metagenome, whole genome shotgun sequencing project. | isolation source: worker | host: Macrotermes natalensis
TATTTATACACAAGAAGCCGCCTCAAAACTAATTTGAGGCGGCTTCTTGAATTTCAAAAGGCTATTCTTCAGGCGCGTCCGGATCATACGGTTCAGCCATCTCGTACTGCTCGGGAACGAAAGTGTAATAATATTCGGTTACCGTAAGCTTATCTTCATCTTTGATTACAACCTTTCTATAATTATCCAAATTCAATGGATTATTAAACATTTCTACATCATAAACGCTATAATTTATGATGCGTTCATTATTAAATATGACATCTATCTGTAAAGCTGTATAAAATGGGCCTTTGGATTGACCTCTCTCTCCTCCTCCTGTTTCCGAGTAAGTAGTTCCATCAGGAATAGATATAGGCTCTTTATCCGGCCTTTCTGTATTTACAACAACAATGTCTTTACTCGACTTATTTTCAATGAAATACGTTGCAAAAGATGCAGATTCTACATGACATGCCGAAAATAAAACGGCGATTACTACTAATAATTTATTTGCAAATCTCTCCATAGCGCACTAATAATTGGTCTATCTGAGCGTCTGTTTTCCATTGGCTCCGTTCGACCGCACCGGCCTGCAGCGGGACATCGGCATTCGCCTCCTCCGGCTTAAGAAATTCGTCTTTTTGACACGAAACGGCCGATAAAATAGCTGCCGACAGGATTGTCGCTAAAAATAGTTGTTTTCTCATAAATAAAATAATTAAGATGCTGACAACAAATATAATCAATAGTTTTTACATATACAAATATTCGTCCCGCGGAAGGCGGTTTTATTTGCCCGATGCGGCGAAAAAGTCTTCATATTTCATTTTGTAACCAAAAATCCGTACCTTTGTATATGTTATAGCAATATTAGAGCTTAATGTGCAGTTGTAAAATATTATACGTTTGCCAGGAAGTCGTACCCTATTTGCCCGCGAGCCAAATCGGTTCGGAGTGCCGCATATTGTCGCAGGCAATGCAGGAGAGAGGTAACGAGATACGCACTTTCATGCCCCGTTACGGTGTGATAAACGAGAGGCGCAACCAGCTCCACGAAGTGATACGCCTGTCGGGGATGAACCTCATAATTGATGACAACGACCACCAACTGATCATAAAGGTGGCGTCGATCCCTTCGGCGAGGGTCCAGATCTATTTTATAGACAACGACGACTATTTCTCACGCAAGGGTGTGTTGCGCGATCCGGAGACGGGCGAGATCTATCCCGACAACGACGAAAGGGCTATATTCTTCGCGCGCGGAGTGCTCGAAACGGTGCGCAAACTGCGCTGGCAGCCTACAGTGGTGCATTGCCACGGCTGGTTCTCATCGGTGATACCAATATATCTGAGGAACAATTTCGCCGACGACCCCCTGTTCGACAACCTCCGCATAGCCGTGTCGCTCTACGACGACGACTTCAAGGGGATGCTCGACGCCGGTTTCAGGCAGAAGATAGAGGGCGAGGGCATCAAAGACAAAAAAATAGGGATTCTTAACGAGCCTTCATACCAAAACCTGATGAAGCTCGTTATAGATTACGCGGACGGCGTGGTAATACGCACTGAAAATCCGGATCCGGATATCGCCGCATACATTAAGGCATCGGGCAAGAAGGTCATGGACTACATGGATGCGTCGGATGAACAATACTTGAACACTTACCAGAAATTCTATGAGGAATTGCTTTAGCCGTTTCCTGTCGGCAGGTATCATCCTGCTGTTCGTTTCCCTTACAGCGGCGACTTCCTGTACGCAGGTGGACAATAGTTTGGGTTCGGGGCTTATCCCCGATGGCCAGCGTATGAAGATAAAGATAGACACCATCGGGCTGAATGATGCCGAGGCCATAAAGGCATACTACTCGTTCACCGACACCATAAATTCCCACAATCAGGCCATATCGGTATTGGGCAAAAGCAACAGCGCCATTTTCGGAAAGACCTCCGCGGCCACACTGTTGCAGTACCTCCCGACGGAGAACCGCACCGACACGACGGGCATGGGTTTCGGTTACGGCGCGGCGGTAGATTCCGTAAAGTTGCTTATCGCGATGAACTACATGTCGGGCGACAAGGAGGTTGAGCAGACATTCAACATATTCCCGCTGAAGGACACCCTTAACACCGACACGACCTATTACGTGAACTTCCCCTACATGGACTATATCGACGACGAGCCGCTATTCACATTCAGGTACAAGGGCGAATCGGCCAACGCGGATGTGGAGTGGATTAAGACCGACATAACCCCTGCGGGCGAGGAGTACCTCAAAGAGCTGCTCTCCGACACTACGGTTTACAGCCGCGCCAAGACATACACCACGCTTTTCAAACAGAGGTTCCCTGGGTTCGTGATAGCTCCTGCGGAGAGTTCGCCCGACGGTGCGCTCTACTACTCGACCCTCGACTATACCTTCCTCGAACTCTATCTGCACAACTATACCGACGCCACACTTACAACAGTAAAGGACAAGGGGGTAAAGCAGGCGTACTACTTCGACAACGACGCCATTAACGACACCATACCACGCAACCACTCGGTCATCAGCGTGGAGCACGACTACACGGGCACGGTTATGGACGGAGTGAAGGACGGCCTTGTAGAGGCCACTACGGGCTACATACAGGGTGTGGCGGGTGTTACCACTACCTTGGAGCTTCCCGACGCCTTCTTCGACGCCATAGAGGCCCTTAAAGAGGATCCGGACGACGACATAATGATACATCAGGCCATGATGTACGTCTACCTGGAGAACGACGATGTGGAGCAGATGGACAACTCCCACCACAAGTTGGGCAGTTACATCAATTACAGCACCCTCAGCCCGATCGCCGATTACATATACACACAGGAGGCGGCAGGCACCAGCTTGGCATATGGGGGCATGCTGAACCGCACCTACGGTTACTATTCCATGGATATATCGTCCTACCTGCATCAGGCGATGAAGAGGACGTCCATACCGCGCAAATTCACCCTCGCACCGATAGCCTACCCATACACGCCAAACGAGGCATTCGTATGGAAAGAGACGGCACTGAAAATATCGGACGCCGTACAGGGTGCAGGCAACAAACAAATACATGTAAAACTCACATATACACTGATAAAATAACCGGTTTAATAAAAAGCGTAACCTAAAGCTAATACTTTAGGTTTTTGCTTTTTAAAAGTTATATAGCAATGTTAGAAAACCTTGTAATAGTCGAGTCCCCCGCAAAAGCAAAAACAATAGGCAAATTCCTCGGCAAGGACTATACCGTGATGTCGAGTTACGGCCATGTCAGGGACCTTGTGAAAAAGGGGCTCGGAATAGATATAGACAATAACTTCGCACCCAACTACGAAGTGGCCTCCGACAAGGAGAAGCTCGTAAGGGAGCTGTCCGCCGCGGCCCAAAAGTCGAAAACCGTATGGCTGGCTTCCGATGAGGACCGCGAGGGGGAGGCTATCTCGTGGCACCTGAGCCAGGTGCTGGGGCTGCCGGCCGACAAGACCAAAAGGATAGCATTCCACGAGATAACCAAAAATGCCATACTCGCCGCAATAGAGGCGCCGCGGACAGTAAACATGGACCTTGTGAACGCACAGCAGGCGCGCAGGGTTCTCGACCGCCTCGTAGGTTTCGAGTTGTCGCCTGTGCTGTGGAAAAAGGTCAAGCCATCGCTCTCCGCCGGAAGGGTGCAGAGCGTTGCGGTAAGGCTTATCGTGGAGCGCGAAAGGGAGATAATCGACTTCAGGAGTACGGACTACTACCGCGTAACAGCGCAGTTCTACCGCGAGAACGATCCCCAAAAGACGCTCTTCAAGGCAGAGTTGGACAAGCGTTTCGACACCGAAAAGCAGGCGTCGGATTTCCTTAACAAGTGCATAGGTGCGCATTTCGAGGTAAGTGCGAGCGAGAGCAAGCCGGCCGAAAAGCACCCTGCCGCCCCGTTCACAACATCCACGCTCCAGCAGGAGGCATCGCGTTCGCTCGGCATGTCGGTATCGCAGACCATGTCGGTAGCACAGAAACTCTACGAACAGGGAGATATCACCTACATGCGTACCGACTCGGTGAACCTCTCCAAGCAGGCGCTTGCGGCGGCGAAAGAGGAGATAACAAAGCTATACGGCGCGGAATACTCTACCGTTAAGAACTATAAGACCAAGAGCAAAGGCGCACAGGAGGCGCACGAGGCCATACGCCCCACCTATGTCGAAAGGCGCCAGATAGAGGGCTCACCCGCCGAGAAGAGGCTCTACGACCTTATATGGAAAAGGACCGTCGCCTCACAGATGTCGGCGGCAAAGATAGAAAAGACTGTTGTAACGATAACCAACAGCAACCATCCGCTCCCATTCACGGCGACAGGCGAGGTCGTGCTGTTCGACGGCTTCATGAAGCTCTATTCGGAAGCCACAGAGGACGATGCGGAGGGCGGACAGCACAATGTGTTGCCCGAAATGAAGGCTGGCGACAGGCTTGCATATGAGGATATTACTGCCACACAGCGTTTCACGCAAGCCCCCTACCGTTACAGCGAGGCACAGCTCGTGCGCAGGCTCGAGGAGCTCGGCATAGGCCGCCCTTCGACCTATGCGCCCACCATATCGACCATAATCAACCGCGGGTATGTCATCAAGCAGAACCGAGACGGCGTAAAGCGCGACTACCAGCGCCTGACCCTCGCCGGAGCAAAGATATCGACCAAAACCCTCACTGAGACCACAGGCAAGGAGAAGGGCAAGCTAATGCCTACCGACATAGGCATGTTGGTGAACGACTATCTTGAAGGCCACTTCGAGGAGATACTCGACTACAACTTCACAGCAAAGGTGGAGAAGGAGTTCGACGAAATCGCCGAAGGGGGCAAGGAGTGGACGAGCATGATAGATGGTTTCTACAAGACGTTCCACCCCACAGTAGAACGCGCCCTCGAAACGCAGCCCACCCATGCCAACAAGTCGCGCGTGCTGGGCACCGACCCCAAGAGCGGAAGGCAGGTGTCGGCAAGGATAGGGCGCTACGGCCCCATAGTGCAGATTGAAGGCGAGGGCGACGAGAAGCCCATGTTCGCAAGTATGAAGAAAGACCAGCTCATAGCCACGATAACGCTCGATGAGGCGCTCGCACTCTTCGCACTGCCGCGCAATCTGGGCGAACTGGACGGCCACGAGGTAGTGGTCGGCATAGGCAAATTCGGCCCTTATGTGCGTCACGACGGCAAATTCACCTCGCTGGAAAAGAGCGACGACCCCTACACGATAACCCTCGCCCGCGCCGAAGAGCTTATACGCGCCAAACAGCAGAAATCGTCCAAGGAGCCGATAAAGACATTCCCCGAAGATGCCGAAATATTACTGCTCAACGGCATGTATGGGCCCTATATTTCGTATAAAAAGAAGAACTACCGCATTCCGAAGGGCACCAAACCCGAGGAACTGACATATGACGAAGCGGTGAAGATCATCGAAAAGTCGAAGAAATAAAACAAAATACCCCGCTTCAATGAAGCGGGGTATTTTGTTTAGTTGAAGTAACAGTCGCGATGATCGTCATGCAGAGGGGACGCAATCCCCGTGGCATCTACCACACTACATAATTTGCTGACATAGCATGTCATTCTGAGCTGAGGCGTTAAGCCGAAGTCGAAGAATCTCGTCTGTATTTGAAGAGATGTTTACCTCCCTACGCTACTCCTGCAGAGCGAGTTCGGTTCGACTCCGCCTACAGCTCCGCTCAACATGACAAAAACTCCACACTCATCAACTGTTAACTGAAGATATCTGCATAAGTTCGGCTTTGAGCTCGGTGGCCGAGAGGCCGACGTTGATCTTGCCGTTGTGGGCTATGGAGATGCCGCCCGTCTCCTCGGAGACGACTATAACTATGGCATCCGACACTTCGCTGATGCCGAGGGCTGCCCTGTGGCGCATGCCGAACGAGAGCGGTACTTCGGAGCGTGTCGAAGGCAGCACGCATTTGGCAGCCACGATGCGGTTATTGTCGATTATGACCGCTCCATCGTGGAGCGGCGAATTCTTGAAGAATATGTTCTTGAGCAGCGATGAGGAGATGATCGCATCGGTCATCACGCCCGTATCTATGATCTCCTGAAGGTTGCCCTCCTGCCTGACCACTATGAGTGCGCCGGTCTTGGCCGATGACATATCGTCGCAAGCCCTTACGACGGGGCTTATGTAGCCTGCATCCGTACCCTTGCCGCCTTTGAAGTTGAATATATGGTTTAGAATAGACCTTTGCCTGCTACGCCCCTCGGTGCCGAGCATTTGCAGGAAGCGCCTCAGTTCGGGCTGGAATATTATCACGAGGGCGAGTATGCCGATGCTTGTAACGCTTCCTATTATCGAGGTCAGCAGCTCCATTTTCAGCGCCCTCACAACTACCCATACGACATATATCAGAACTATGCCCGATATGATCGCCGTAGCGTGCGTACCGCGTATCAACCTGTACAGGTAGTACATCAGCAGTGCGACGACCACAATATCTATTACATCGATTGTTGTTATATTTATGAAATCCATATCAGTATCATTTCGGTCTCGCAAAACTAAACAAAAAAAACGAAATAAGAAAGGCGTTGCTTGGGCAACGCCTTTTCAGTTAACAGTTATCAGTTAACAATTAACAGCTATCAGTTTAACAGGTTATTTTGCACTGTTCACTGATAACTGTTGACTGTAACTTATTTTTCTTTTTTCTTCATCAGGTCGTAAGCCACCGGTGTTGCGGTGAAGATACTCGAAAGAGTGCCTATGATAACACCGAACATGAGTGCGAAGATGAATCCGCGGATAACCTCGCCGCCGAAGAGGAATATCGAGAGCAACACGACGAATGTAGTCATCGAGGTATTGATCGTGCGGGCAAGTGTGCTGTTCACCGCATTGTTGATATTCTCGCGCATCGAACGTTTCGGGTAGAGTACCGTGTACTCCCTGATACGGTCGAAGATTACCACCTTGTCGTTAATAGAGTAACCTATGATGGTGAGGATCGCCGCGATGAAAGACTGGCTCACTTCGAGGTTGAACGGAAGTATGCCGTTCAGCAACGAGAATATGCCGATGGTGAGGAACGCATCATGGGCAAGCGCCACGACACTACCTGCGCCCCACTGCCACTTCTTGAACCGAAGCAGAATGTAGAGCCCGATAGCCAACAGCGAGAAGATAACCGCGATAAACGAGTTGCGGGTGATCTCGTGCGACACGCTCGCATTTACCATGTCGGCCGAAATGATACCGTTGGGGTTGGTCGCCGTGGACTGGAACTCGTCGAATGTCATCCTTTCGGCGTAGAGTGGTTCGAGCGCCTTATATATAAGGCCTTCAACTATGGCTGTGGCATCCTCGCCCTGGTCGTCGTACTTGTACTGCGTAACGATACGCATCTGCCTCTGTGCTACCGAGCCGAACTGCTTGACCTCAACGCTCTTTTGCGAAGCGTCGCCTTCCACGGAGTCGTCCATGAATACGTTGTTAAGCGCTTCGGTAACCTGCTCGGCCGTAACCTGCTGGTCGAAACGTACAACGAATGTACGGCCTCCGGTGAAGTCCACACCGTAGTTCATACCGCGCGTAAAGAGCGATGCGGCCGAGGCGATGATGAGGATTATAGAGATCACATAGGAGTACTTGCGTATGCTGAGGAAATTCACATTTGTATTGGCAAGGAACTTCTCTGAGAAACGGTTCGAGAACTTGATCTTCCTCTCCTTTTTAAGCATCCCGGCAAATATAAGCCTTGTGATGAATATCGAAGTGAAGAGCGATGTGATGATACCGACAATAAGCGTGGTGGCGAAGCCCTGTACGGGGCCTGTACCGAAGGCGAATAGCACTATACCGGTGATGAGCGACGTGATGTTGGAGTCGAGGATCGCCGACATTGCATTCTTGTAACCGGCCACGACAGCGGCGCCGAGGCCTTTGCCGGAGCGCAGTTCCTCCTTGATGCGTTCATATATAAGTACGTTGGCATCCACCGCCATACCCATCGTGAGTACTATACCGGCGATACCGGGCAGGGTCAGTACCGCACCGAAAGCGGCGAGGATACCGAACAGGAAGAAGAGGTTGCATACGAGCGCTATGCTGGCAACCCATCCGCCCTTGTTGTAGAACAGCATCATATATATAAGTACGAGCGCGAACGCCAGTATGAACGATATCATGCTCGAATTGATAGACTCCTGTCCGAGCGACGGGCCTACCACGGCCTCCTGTGTAATGCGTGCCGGAGCGGGGAGCTTACCCGACTTCAACACGTTGGCAAGGTCGGTAGCCTCCTGTATGGTGAAGTTACCGCTGATCTCCGAGCGGCCGTTGGGAATCTCCTCGTTAACATTGGGCGCCGAATATACATAGCCGTCGAGAACCACGGCGATACTGCGGTCCACATTGTCGGCCGTAAGCCTTGCCCATGTCCTCGCACCGGTCGGGTTCATCGTCATAGACACGCTTGCACGTGAACCTCCCTGGTCGGAGTACTGTCCGCGGGCGTCGGCTACTGCCGCACCGTCGAGCGGCGCTTTGCCGTCGCGTGTGGTCTTAATGGCATAGAGTTCGTATATGGTTTCTGTGTCGTCCGTTGCATTGACGCCCCACATAAGCCTGAGGTCGTTCGGGAGGGCCATTTTAACCTGCGGTATTCTGAAGTAGGCATTCACCGTCGTGGTGTCGTATGACATCGCGTGGCCGATAACAGCGCCCTTTACAGGCTGTCCTCTGTCATCGAGTACCGGATTGAGTTTGGCGAAGAGCGGGAACTCCCTTGCGAAGTCGGCGTCGCTCGATATCTCCGACGGGGTCTTGCCGTCGAGCTGGGCGAGGAGGTTATCCTCGTCGGTTTCAGTAGCCGCAGTGTCGGCAGTAGTAACATCCTCTGCGGGTGTTTCGGCCGCTACGGCAGCGTTCTGCAAATCCTTGATTATGACGTTAGCCTGTTCGAGCATCGGCAAAATCTCGCTGTTCTCGTAAGTAGGCCAGAATTCGAGCGATGCGGTACCCTGAAGGAGCTTGCGCACACGTTCGGGCTCTTTCACGCCCGGAAGTTCCACGAGAATGCGACCCGTAGTACCTATACGCTGAATATTGGGGTTGGCAACGCCGAAACGGTCGATACGGCTGCGGAGAACGTTATACGAGTTCAATATGGCGCTCTCTGTCTCCGTTCGGAGTACATCTATCACCTGAGCGTTGGTGCTCGTGGGATTGATCTTGTCCCTGAGTTCCTGCGTGTTGAATATGTACGCGAGAGGCGCGTTACCCGACAGCGCGGCATATTCCCTTGCGAAGAGGGTGATGAAATCGTCGGAGCTGTTATGCTGGGCCAGACGGGCAGCACCCATGGCCTGCACGAAAACAGGGTCCTGGCTGTTGTTTGAAAGAGCCCTCACGACATCCTCCATCGAGATCTCCAACATGACGTTCATACCGCCCTTGAGGTCGAGACCGAGGTTCAGTTCCTTGTCTTTCACCTGCTTGTAGGTGAATCCGAGGAAGAGCTTTTTCGATTTGATCGAGTCCAAATATGACTGCTGCTTCTCTTCCTGCAGGTCGGCGGGGAATCCCGCTGCATACTTGGCCGCTTTGTTTTCCTGGTACCTGCTTACGAAAGTGAACGAAAGTTGGTACAAGCAGGCGATCGCGAGCAGGATCGCCAATAGTTTGATAGCGCCTTTATTTTGCATTGTAGGTAAAAATTATTTTATTGTATTTCAGTTAATTCGGTTAATTTCAGCATAAAAATCGGATAAATAACCTGCAAAAATAGCTATTTTTTTGCAAATTACAATCGAATTGCCACACTAACAAAATAAAAGCCGCCAATTTATGGCGGCTTTGCTGTTCCCCGACATTGCGGCGGACATAATTTAAAACTTATTCGGATCTTTCCGATGGAATGTTTTTCACTATTTGCCTACTCGTCGAGCATCCGTTTTGCACAGTCGAGAATAGATGTGTCGTCGAGGGTTACTATACCTCCGTCGGGGCCGGGCTCGAAATGGACGCCCGTAGTATTGCCGCCTTCGAAATGACGGCCTCCGAAATAATTCCTTACGATCTCAATATCCACGCCGAGTTCATCCGCGATACGCTGTGAGCTGCCGCTTGGGAGTTTGTCCTTAATGCGGCGCAATTCATTGAAAGTTATTACCATATCTTTATAGTTTATGAAAGAAAAAATATATCCAACACTATAAAGATAATTACAAAATTCGTAAATTAAAAATATTCGCCATAAAAAATCACTCGACCGAAGCCAAAAGGGCGGGAATCGCAAATTTCTAACAGGCTCTAATCCTCCTTAGTCCATACCGTATTGGTAAAGTACCACAGATAGAAATATGTATTGGTGCCCGAAGGGTTCTGCGAAAGCGGCACGAACGATGCATAAGCGGGTGCGCCGCCCCAATGCCCCACCTGCCAGCCTCCCGCGCTGAAATCTATTTTCATATTGTCGGCGACCGGAATATCGTCAAACCCCACTTTCCAATTGGCGTCCCAATTAGGGTTGTAATCATTCTTGAACCGGCATAGATATACAGGCAGCCCGTTGAGGTCAAAAGTGGGTTCGATGGGCTGTGCAGCTATTGATATCGTGCGGTTGGTGTTGTCCACAGTAGCGATAAACGTGTCCTGCTCGGAGGTCATGTTACTGAAACGCGTGGCCACCCCCATGACATCGATCATTCTGACGGTATTGTCGTCGATCTTCTCTATCGTCACATAATGCTGGTCCTTCGAGGGACTGAATTCAACGACATAGTCGCCGTTCGACCTCCACCTGCCGACAAGTTGGTCGACAAATTTAAGAGCATCCTGCGTGACGGTAACATCGCGCGTGATCCCGCCGCCGGTAACGGTAAATGAGGATGTCCGCACGGCAGTGTCCTGACTCTCATCGAGCGTTACGGTTACCGTCCCATCTCCCGTACCCGTGCGGGGAATAACCCCTATGACCCATGCGTCGACCTGTTCTGAGACCGTCCATTCGACATTCGATGTTATTTCGAATGTCACATCGCCTCCGCTGGCCGGAACATTCGCCGGAACGGTTACTTCGAGAGATGGTTCCGGTGGTGTAACCACTTCGGTAACGGGCTTATCGCCGCATGATATGAAAGTGAGCAACGCCGCGATGCCGATGGCCGCAAGCCTGTAAATAGAATTTTTCATGATCTTCAGGATGTTATATTGTTTGGTTTGCATGTATTTGTACACGCAAATGTAAACACGAAAAAACACAATATAGCTACGATATCGTAACTATCGGCAATACTTATCAAAAAAACGCCCCATAAATTTACGGGGCGTTTTTTCACTCATTGTCAATTACTAAAAGTGCCACCGCATGGGCCTCGACGCCTTCGCCGCGCCCCGTAAAGCCGAGCCGCTCAGAAGTAGTGGCTTTCAGGGAGACCCTCTCTTCGTCCACCTTCAGGGTGTGGGCTATACGCGAACGCATCGCTCCGATGTACGGGGCTATCTTCGGCTCCTGAAGTACGACGGTCATGTCGGCATTGACAACCGAAAATCCTTTCCCATGGATCAATTCCACAGTACGTTCCAACAGGAGCATGCTGTCTATCCCCTTGAACTCGGCGGAGTTGTCGGGGAAGTGCTTGCCTATATCGCCGAGGGCGACAGCACCCAGAAGTGCGTCGCAAAGCGCATGCAGTACAGCATCGCCGTCCGAATGCGCCACACAACCCTTCGCCGAAGGGATCTCCACCCCGCCCAACTTCAGGGGCAACCCCGGTGCCAGCGCATGGACGTCGTAACCGTGCCCGATTCTGAAATCTCTCATATCCGTTTTGTATTAATATACATTTTAACATGCAAGATAGCTATTTTTTCATAACTTTACACTCTCTATTTTAATTCGTAATTACCTCGCTTCGCTTTATCCCTTCCGCCCACAGCAGAGCTTTGCCCTGCCAGCGGACGACGACTGGGCTTCGCTCGGTGATTATTTACAAACAAATAATTCGTAATTCGTAATTGATTTATCATGTCAGTATTGAGCAACCTCGAACCCAAGTTGGTTTGGGAAATATTCGAAGAGATCACAAAAGTGCCGCGCCCGTCGAAGAAGGAGGGCAAGATAATCGCATATCTGGAAGATTTTGCAAAAAAGCACAACCTGCCCTACAAGAAGGACGGCATAGGCAATGTGGTGATATATAAGGAGGCCTCCCCATCGATGAAAGGGCGCCCGACGGTCATACTCCAGAGCCACATGGATATGGTCTGCGAGAAGAACTCCGACACCGTGTTCGACTTCGACAAAGACCCCATACAAGCATACATAGAGGATGGTTGGGTCAAGGCCAAGGGCACGACGCTTGGCGCCGACGACGGCATAGGCATGGCGGCTCAGTTGGCGCTGCTCATCACCGACGGCATAGAACACCCTGCCCTCGAGGCGCTTTTCACCGTCGATGAGGAGACGGGGCTCACCGGAGCGTTCAACCTCGGAACGGATATGCTTGCGGGCAAATACCTTATAAACCTCGACTCGGAGGACGAGGGCGAGATATTCATAGGCTGCGCCGGCGGTGTCGATACAGTTGCCGCATTCACATACAAGGAAGAATCTGCCCCCGACGGTCTCGAATGGATGCGCGCCGAGGTTTCGGGGCTCAAAGGCGGCCACTCGGGCGACAACATCAACGACGGCCTCGGCAACTCCAACAAGCTGCTGACGCGCCTGCTACTCGAAGGGAGCCGCAGGTTCGGGCTTAGGCTCGCCATATTCGATGGCGGCAACCTGCGCAATGCCATCCCGCGTGAGGCCTATGCCCTGTTCGGCGTAGATAAGGCCGCTTCAGCGGAGTTCGTGAAGTTCGCCGAGGCACTTGCTAAAGATATTAAAGAGGAGTATAAATATACCGACGCAGGAGTGAAAATGTCGGTTGCAGGCACACAAAAACCCGCACACGTAATAGACGCCGCCACGCAGGAGAGGCTTCTGCTCTCCATACAGGGGGCCGCGAACGGCGTTCTGGCAATGAGCTACTCGATGCCCGGCCTTGTGGAGACTTCCACCAACCTTGCCTCCGTGAAGTTCGGGGAGGGCAACACGATAGCCGTCGTGTCGTCACAGCGTTCGTCGGTCGAAAGTGCCAAACACAACGCCGCCGCAACGGTGGGGGCTATATTCCGCCTCGCCGGAGCCGATGTTAAGCACGGCGAAGGCTACCCTGGCTGGGCACCCGACCCTTCGAGTGCACTGCTCGCAATAACCGAGAAGAGCTACACCCACCTGTTCGGCAAGAAACCGATAGTGCGCGCCATACACGCCGGTCTCGAGTGCGGCCTCTTCCTCGAAAAATACCCGCATCTGGAAATGGTCTCCTTCGGCCCCACCCTCCGCGGCGTACACTCGCCCGACGAAAGGCTCGAAATATCGACGGTGGACAAATTCTGGCAACTGCTCTTAGACGTGCTGAAAAACGTATAATGCAGAAGTTCGCGCCTGTATATTATATACTGTATCCATGACCGACGACAAACTGCAAATCCGCAACAGCACAGCTGAATTTTTGATCTTCACCTCGCAATCAGGTGAGGGCGGCATCGAGGTGCGCCTCGACGAGGGAACGATATGGCTCTCTCAGAAACTTATTGCAGAGCTGTTTCAGGTTTCTGTGCCCACCATTAACGAGCATTTGGGTGGAATCTATGCACGCGGAGAACTGCTGCCGGAACGAACTGTTAGGAAATTCCGAATAGTTGCCCAAGAGGGAGCCCGTCAGGTATCGAGGGATGTTGAGCATTACAACCTTGATGCGATAATCTCGATAGGCTATCGCGTCAATTCTGTTCGCGCCACACAGTTCAGGCAGTGGGCGACAGGGGTGTTGCGCCAGTTTGCCATTCGGGGGTATGTACTCGACAGAAAGCGGCTCGAAAACGGTTCGTTCCTCAACGAAGACTATTTTGAAAGCCTGCTGGCGGAAATCCGCGAGATACGGCTGAGCGAGCGCAGATTCTATCAGAAGATTACGGACATATACGCTACTGCCGTCGATTATAACAAGAGCGCACCGACCACGCAAACTTTTTTTGCAAAGGTTCAGAATAAACTCCATTTCGCAATACACGGCCATACGGCAGCCGAGTTGATAGTAGAGCGCGCCGATGCTGAACGCCCGCACATGGGATTGACCTCGTGGGAAAAAGCTCCGGACGGCAAAATCCTCAAAACCGACGTGGCCGTAGCGAAAAATTACCTCTCCAAAGAGGAGTTAGAGTCGTTGGGACGTATAGTGAACGCATATCTCGATCTGGCCGAGGAGAGGGCCAAGCGCAGGATACCTATGACCATGGAGGATTGGGCCGAAAGGCTCGACAAATTTCTGGATGCCGACGAGCGCGATATTTTGCACGACAGCGGCAGGATTACTTCTCAAATGGCCAAAGACCATGCCGAAAGCGAGTATGAAAAATACCGCATCGTTCAGGACAGGCTGTTCGAGTCGGACTTCGACAAGGAGCTGAAAAAATTATTGAAGTAACCGTATTGAAAACCACAATAAAAAGGATTCTTAAAGTAACGGTGATTGCCATTGCTTCGTTGGTCGGGCTTGTGCTGCTCTACTTCGGGTGCGAGTATTGCCTTGCGAGGACGGGCGTGAACAAGAACCCCGCCGCGGGGGACGACATCACCATATATATCATCACCAACGGCGCACATACCGATATCGTCGTGCCCATACGGTCGGATATTGTCGACTGGAGCGAAACGGTGAGTATCGACGACACGGTCGGTAAAGATCATTCGGCACGCTATGTGGCGTTCGGATGGGGCGACAAGGGGTTCTATCTGGATATCCCGACGTGGGACGACCTCACGTTCCGTATAGCTTTCAATGCCATGTTCGCACTGAGTACCACGGCTATGCACGTAACGTTCTACCGCAACATGGCCGAGGGCGACGACTGCGTGGCCATACCTGTCGGCCGTGAGGAGTACGCCGGACTTGTCCGCTACATCTCGGAGAGCTTTCAGCGGGACACGCATGGCAATACCATATATATAGATACCGACGCCAACTACGGGCCCAACGATGCGTTCTACGAGGCCGTGGGGCGCTACAACCTCTTTTTTACGTGCAACACATGGGCGAACAACGCCCTGAAGTCGTGCGGGCGGAGGGCTTGCCTGTGGACGGCTTTCGACACAGGGATTTTTCGTCAATATGGCAAGTAAGAGTCTGTTTTGAGAGCTCTTCTATCACCATTTTTTTGCCCCGAAGAAATTTATTTATATATTGCGGCCGCAATTGACACATTAAATATCCATTTTATTAACTAACTTATTAATTATTCAGATTTATGAACACAAATCAACAATCATGGGCAGTGGTAACCAAGGGTATCTTTACTGCTGTTCTTATTTTCTCATTCGGCTCGATTTTGGCGGGGATTGTAAGCGCAATAGGCGGTGTTGCCGACACAGTTTCCGATGCAATGGATTTCGTAAGTTCCGGCACTATATCGGCAGGCCCGAGCTTCTTCGAGATCCTCTCTTGGCTGTTAACTGCCGCAGTAGTGGTAGGTTATGTCCTCTACATATTGGGGCTCGGCAAGCTGGGCGCGATACTTAAAGATGGTGATTCGAAAGCGATAGGCTATGTACGCATCGGCGCTCTCATCCTTATCGTCGGCAGCATATGCAATTTCTTCCTTCCCGCGTTTGTTGTCTATATCGCCAACATTATAGCTTATGTCCTGATGTTCATGGGCTTCAGCACGCTGAAGAAATCGACAGCTATCGACGCAGTTGCTGCCAAAGGTTTCGGCAGGCTCTATATGGCTATGCTGCTCACCCTTCTTGGTGCTGCTATTAGCTTGCTCTTCACTTGGATACCATTCCTTGGCAGCTTCTTTGCATTCGTTGTATTGGTTCTCAATGTAATCGCCTTCATACTGATCATCCTCGGCTGGAAAGCAGTTAAGGACGCTCCCGAAAAATAAAAGATTCACAATATATTTATAACAACAGCCGCAATTGAATAATTGCGGCTGTTGTTTATGGTATTTGCAAATGGTACTGATCCTTAGTAATGGCTCTTTACAGAATAAGGCCTAATTTGCGGGCGTAATTTATCGCTTCGCGGGTATTGTTCGCATTCATCTTCTCCATAATATTCTGACGGTGGCGGTTCACGGTGTGGATGCTGATCGAGAGCCTGTCCGAAATCTCTTTGCTGTACATCCCATTATCTATAAGTTTCAGTATCTCGATCTCCCTTTTTGTCAGGCCGATGCCGGCGTGCTCATGAACTGCGAAAGGGACGATCTCTCCGGTTTTGAAATTCATCAGCGTAAACCGCAGGCCTATGTCGGGCGTCTGGTCGGGCGATATGTCTATCGCGCCCAGCAGGATGGGAAGGCCTTGCGTGGTAAATTCTATGATCTGATGCTGGCTGATGACCCGTACCCACTCGTTGTTCTTATTCAATCCCCTGAACTCGAAAATATGCTTGTAGTCCTTTTGCTCCTCTTTCGGCAGGGAGTCGAGGTATTCGTCGAGCAGCCGCGCCTGAACATCTACGAAAACGGGGAGGTCATCGGGATGAATACGGTATTCTAAAAAGTTGCTGTCGGGCGACCATCCCCCTTCGGGAACATCATAACCGAAATTTTCGATGTTAGGCGACAGGAACAGATAGCTGCCCCTGCGCTCGGCAACGAAAATATAACTGCCCGTCATCCCTGCAAGCTGTTCCACATAGGGGCGGTGTTTTTCCCAAGCCTGATCCGAATCCGAAAAATGGTTAATTTTTGCCATTGCCACTTTTTATTATTCCAATTAACTTTGTCGCGAATTTACAGAAAAACATATAACTTATAAATCAAAAAAGATGAAAAAATTGTATTTAGCCGTTTTCTCGGCATTATCACTTATCTCCACACCGACACTCTCCGCCCTGACTTCAGCAGGTGACGATAAACCGCATTCGAGAGTTCAGGTCTCTTTTTTCCCGCCTTTAAGCACGAATGGCCGTCATTCCGGCGACTATACAAACGATTTTTCTTTCAATATATTGGCCGGTTCGTCTAAAAACGAGCAGGCATTCTCCTTTACGGGATTGGTCAGTGTCGTTAAAAACAATGTTACGGGCTTTCATTTTACCGGTTTGACAAATCATATAGGCAACAACAGCCGCGGGTTTATATTCGGCGGACTGTTCAATTATGTGGGCGGCGAAGGAGAGGGCCTTATGTTCGGCGGACTGGCCAATATCGTAGGGAGCAACCACAAGGGCTTGCAGTTCGGTGGCCTGTTCAATAGAGTGAGTGACTTTGAAGGGCTTCAGTTCGGTGGCCTGTTCAATACCGCAAATAATGTCAAAGGGTTCCAATTTGGAGGCTTGGTAAACCTATCTAACAACGTTAAAGGCTTGCAGTTCGGAGGGTTAATAAATAGCACAGGTAATGTAAAGGGGCTTCAATTCGGAGGATTGGTAAACCTCTCCGATGACGTGAAAGGTTTTCAGTTCGGCGGCCTCGCGAACATAGCGAAAAGGGTGCACGGCTTACAGTTCGCCGGCCTCGTGAATGTGGCCGAGGAGAGCGACTATCCGATAGGACTTATAAACATCATCAAGAATGGTGAGATGAGTATTGCCATAGGTTATAACGAGATAGGCACTGCGTCACTCACATTCCGTTCGGGCGGCAGAGTGCTGTACGGTATTCTCGGTGTTGGCTACAACCATAAGGTTGCCGACAGCAATGATGCAATTACTATCGTCGGCGGCTACGGCGCACACATAAATATCCTGCCGTGGTTCCGCATCAACAACGAATTCACAGTCGAACACATAGGTGTAATCGGTAATGATTACAACAACACATTCAAATCGGGATACGCCCTGCTTCCGGCTTTCAGCCTCGGAAACTTCGAGATATTCGGAGGCCCGAGCGTTAATTATATGAATAGTGAAGAGCCGGAACTGCACAGCCTTTTCCAGAAAAATCCGTTCTGGAAAAAGGAGAACGGATCACGGCTGCAACAGGCTTATATCGGCTGGCAGATCGGCTTGCAGGTACTCTTTTAGCATCTTAATGGAACTATTCACGCCGAAGTCAGGGGAGCCTGTCTGAAACTTTTATTACAACAACCGCTATTAAAAACACCCCAAAAGTTGAACACTTTTGGGGTGTTTTAATGCAAAATTGAAGATGTAAAATGTAAAATATAATAGGGTAAAGGTTACTCTCAATTTTCCATTTTCAATTCTGCATTTTCCATTTTATTCTTCACCGGATTGGCGTAGATGTCGAGCAGGATGTCGGTCAGTTCGTCCATGTCGCCGTCTGTTTTCGCCGCCTGTGTGCGCAGGTAGTCGGTAAACTCCTCCCTCTCCTCGCGCGAATACCTGTCGGCGAAGGTGTCGGTGCCACCCTTCAAGTCGTAGGCCATGTAATTGGTATTATACAACTTGTAAGCCCCGATTATGCGGCTATCGATAAGGGCGGCCATGCGGCGAAGTATGTCGTTGTTATTGTCGCCCGTCAGCGCATCTATCTCGTCGGCGGTTATCGGTTTGCATGCCTCGAGGTGGACTTCACCCTTATACTGCTTGACGCCCGTAATGATACTGTGCATGTCTTCGCCGGGCGACTTGATGTAAGGCCCTCGGCGCGAGAAATATATCTCTTTGGCCTTCAGTGCATCGCAGCTCTCGTATTCGTAAGATATCGCGGCGGGAAGAATATTCAGCCCCTTGAGCGAGGCGTATATATCGTCGCCTCCGGTCATGGTGAACATTTTAAGCAACCCCTGGTCCGTGCGGTCGTCGCCGTCCTTGGTGCGGCCGTCGCGCTGCGAGATCCATATCGAACGCCCCTCGCCCACCACATCGCGAAGGTGCTGCGACAGCGTGCGCGAGTTACGAACGAGGTCGCGGGCGCTTCCGCCGCGGAGTATCTTGTACATCTTGTTGCACTTGCCGAAATCCTCCACGAAGTCCGAACTGACGAGGTTGCTGCCGAAACTTATCTCCGAGGTGGGCAACTTCTCCTCTATAAGCATCAATTGAAGCAGCGCACCGTCGAGCACTATGTCGCGGTGGTTTGTGATGAAGAGGTGCCCTCCACCGTTGTGGAGGTTCTCCGTACCGCCGGTGGTGAATGCGCTCATGGAGCTTTTTATGATGCTGTACAGCTGCTTTTTGACAAACAGGTGTTGAAATTCGTCGGCAGTCGTTATTGCGAGCAACTGCCGGCGTATCTCCTCTATATCGGTGCCGGGGAATGCGTACCGCACCATATCCTCGAGGGAGCGATGGGCGGCGATCCGCTTCATCGCCGCCGGTATCTCGCTGTCGCAGAACGGGCACAGGTCGTCACGGCCGTCACTTCCTGTTTCAATAGTTATTGACATGGTATCTTACTTTCTACTTATAACGGCTATGCCTGCGGCAAATTGCACGAAGTTATGAAAATGCAGAATGTAAAATGTAAAATGCTAAATTAAGAATAGCCTATTATCCTACTCTCAATTTAGTATTTTCAATTTTACATTATTTCAACGAGTACTGTATTTTCCGGAACGGTGTCGCCAGATGCTACTGCTATGCGCGATACTTTGCCAGCGAAGTCCGAAGTTATGCTATTCTCCATCTTCATCGCTTCGAGTACCACGACGTCCTGGCCTGCACGCACATTGTCGCCCTCTTTTACCAAAACCTCTATTATACGCCCCGGAAGTGGTGCGAGTACCACATGGGCTGGCTTACCGGCAGGCGCGCCTGCGGCGGCTTTGGGTTGCACCTCCTTTGCAGCTTCTGGTTTCGGCTCCTCTTTAGGCTTATTGGCCTCCCAGCGCTCGCGCTTCTTCTTCATCAGGAAGTCGCGCGCCACCATCGGGAAGAGTTCGAGCAGCAACAGCTCCTTTTCGTTCTCCGCGAGCTTCACCCCGCCGCACTCTTCGAGTATGGGGTTGGGCTGCGTGCTGTATTTCGATGTATCGTAGGGCACCTCCTCGCTCACGCCCGCAATTTTGAGGCGGAAGTCGGCGGCCACCGGCACCGGAGTTTTGCCATACTCGCCCTTGACGAGCGCCACGAACTGGTTCGATACATTGGTGTACATCGGCTTGCCTTTCTTGATGTCCAAGGCACAATTGACCGCCTGCGCGCCGACTATCTGGCTCGTGGGCGTAACGAGCGGCGGATAGCCGGAATCCTCGCGCACGCGCGGGACTTCCTGCAACACCTCCAGCAGGCGGTCGCCCGCGTTTTGCTGCTTTAGCTGCGAAATCAGGTTTGAGAGCATGCCGCCCGGAACCTGATACAGCAGCGTGTTGATGTCGACGTTGAGCACCTTTGGGTCGAGGATGCCCTCGGCCTTCATCTTGTCGGCGACCTGTGTAAAATGCAGCGCGGCGTCGGAAAGCAGGTTCAGGTCGAAGCCCGTGTCGTATTCCGTGCCCTTGAGCGTCGCGACCAGCGGCTCCGTCGCGGGCTGGCTCGTGCCGTTGCCGAGAGGGGACAGGGCGGTATCCACGATATCCACGCCCGCCTCGATGGCCTTTAGCAGCGTCATGTCGCCCGTGCCGGAGGTGTTGTGCGTGTGCAGGTGGATGGGCAGCTTCGTCCCGGCCTTCAGGCGCTTGAT
>QMCD01001358.1_pt1 | contig 20610 bp, 17 predicted proteins | sample 1821841 | NCBI WGS metagenome assembly QMCD01 (sample SAMN01991225, study PRJNA193472) | Termite gut metagenome, whole genome shotgun sequencing project. | isolation source: worker | host: Macrotermes natalensis
GGAGAGACTGTAATCTTTTTGTGTACGCTTTACTTCATTGTGCTTTAATGCTTCCATTCGTTGACTTTTTTTGTGTCAACCTATTTCAGGACGGGACATATATACTGAAAAAGAGCATCCGTTTTACCGGACACTCTTTCTTAATTTATGCATCACCTTTGGTTTTTCCAAGATTTATAGGAATGCCCCTGGTAGGGTCAAAATCGGGAATAGTCCCATGCATTGCCTCAAAACGTTTAATATTGTCATCCAATGCCATCAATAAACGCTTGGCATGCTGAGGAGTAAGTATAATCCTCGACTTGACATTCCCTTTGGGAACTCCCGGCATTAAGGAAACAAAATCCACAATAAATTCCGAATGCGAATGAGTAATAATTGCCAGATTAGAATATATTCCTTCGGCAATCTCATCGCTAAGCGCAATGTCTATTTTCTTTTCTTCTTCCATGATTATGAATTAGATTTATGTTTCGATGCCATTAAATTATTGTATTCTTCCATTGAACCAACAATAATATTTTCAAATCTACGCAAACCGGTACCACTTGGAATTAATTTTCCAACAATAACATTTTCTTTCAATCCGGACAAGTTGTCTACTTTTGCATTGATTGCAGCTTCAGTAAGTACTTTAGTGGTTTCCTGAAAGGAAGCTGCCGAAATAAAGCTTCGTGTTTGCAACGATGCTCTTGTAATACCTTGCAACACTTGTCTTCCGGTTGCAGGAGAGACATCTCTAACTTCCAATCCTTGCTTATCCTGACGCTTCAAGAATGAATTCTCATCACGAACTTCACGAGCAGTAATAATCTGTCCTTTCAAATACTTAATAGAATCGCCTGTCTCCACAACTACTTTTTTATCCCAAATCATATCATTTTCTTCTTGAAACTCAATTTTATTGATTAATTCTCCTTCCAAAAAGCGAGTATCACCCGGATCTTCAACTTCAACCTTACGCATCATCTGGCGTACAATTACTTCGAAGTGCTTGTCATTAATCTTAACACCTTGTAAACGATAAACCTCCTGTATCTCATTAACAATATATTCCTGCACCTGCATAGGTCCACGCACTGCTAAAATATCTGCAGGAGTCAATGCACCTTCCGAAAGCGGAGTTCCTGCACGAACAAAATCATTCTCCTGTGCCAAAATTTGTTTGGATGTAGAAATCAAATATTTCTTTTCCTCACCTGTTTTGGATGTAATAATAACCTCCCTATTGCCACGTTTCAATTTCTTGCTAAATGATACAACACCATCTATTTCCGATACAATAGCAGGGTCAGAAGGATTACGTGCTTCGAATAATTCAGTAACACGAGGAAGACCTCCTGTGATATCACCTGTTTTTCCAAAGGTCCTTGGTATCTTAACCAGAATATCTCCGGCTTGTATTATATCATCTTCATTAACTTCCAAACGAGAACCGACAGGAATATCATACTCTTTAATAGGATCTCCATTCTTATCCACAATCTTTATAGACGGATTCTTTGTTTTTTGACGACTTTCGATAATCACTTTGGAGGTCATACCTGTTTGTTCATCGGTTTCAGTACGATAAGTGATTGATTCCAAAATATCCGAAAATTGTACTTTCCCTGCAACTTCAGAAATAATCAAAGCATTAAATGCTTCCCAATCAGCGATTAATTCGTCTTTTTTTACCTTTTCGCCCGATTTTTTATACAAAAACGAACCATAAGGAATATTAGCCGTAGCCAATGTAAGTCCTGTTGCTTCATCAATAATATGCATTTCAGCAGAACGTCCGATAACACGTTCACAATTTACTTTCCCATCCTTATCAACAGGAATAGCACGTAATTCATCTATAGAAAGAACACCAGCTGCTTTTGCTTTTATGTTCGCTTGAACACTTAAGTTTCCTGCAACTCCCCCCACATGGAATGTACGCAAAGTAAGCTGTGTTCCAGGTTCTCCAATGGATTGAGCTGCAATAACTCCTACCGCTTCTCCTATCTGAACCATCTTTGATGTAGCCAAATTACGTCCATAACATCTTGCACAAACGCCTCGCTTGGACTCACAAGTAAGAATAGAACGGATTTCCAATTCTTCAATACCGGCATCTTCTATTTCTTTACTTAATTCTTCTGTTAATTCCTCTCCGGCTTTAACGATTAATTTCTCTGTTTTCGGGTGATAAACATCATGAACAGTTGTTCTTCCTAATATTCTATCATATAGAGATTCAACCATTTCATCATTTTTCTTCAATGAAGTCGTTGTCAAACCGCGTAATGTTCCACAGTCATCTTCGGAAATAATTACATCATGAGCAACGTCTACCAAACGACGTGTCAAATAACCCGCATCGGCAGTTTTCAAAGCAGTATCAGCCAAACCCTTACGAGCACCGTGCGTAGAAATAAAATACTCTAAAACTGATAACCCTTCTTTAAAGTTGGATAAAATCGGATTTTCGATAATTTCACCGCCAACAGCGCCTGCTTTGGTCGGTTTTGCCATCAAACCACGCATACCTGAAAGCTGACGAATCTGTTCCTGAGAACCACGAGCTCCCGAATCCAGCATCATATATACCGGATTGAAGCCCTGACGATCTTTCGATAATTTATCCAATAAAACACGACTCAATTTCGCATTAGTATGTGTCCAAATATCAATTACCTGATTGTAACGTTCCGTACCGGTTATCAATCCGCCATGATAGTGATCCATTACTTCGCTTACTTGTTCATTGGCTTCATTTATCAATTCTGCTTTTTCAGTAGGAATAATAACATCTCCCAAATTGAACGACAGTCCACCTTCAAATGCCATCTTGTATCCCAAATCTTTTATATCGTCCAAAAATCTCGCTGTTTTAGCTGTTCCTGTTTTTTTCAATACATCATTAATAATATTACGTAATGATTTCTTAGTAAGTAATTCATTAATATAACCATATCCTTTGGGTACAACTTTATTAAATAAAACTCTACCAACAGTAGTTTCTATTAACTCTAATTTTCCATCCCCATGAACATTAACTCTACATTTTATAATGGCATTCAAATGAACTTTCTTTTCAGCAAATGCCATCGTGACTTCTTCTGCAGAATAGAAAATCATTCCTTCCCCTTTAACTTTTTGGTTTTCATCTGATTTCAATCCTTTTGTCATATAATACAAACCCAAAACCATATCCTGAGAAGGTACAGTAACCGGAGCGCCATTAGCAGGATTTAAAATATTATGTGAAGCAAGCATCAACATTTGAGCTTCCAAAATTGCAGCATTACCAAGCGGAACATGGACAGCCATCTGATCACCGTCAAAGTCAGCATTGAAAGCCGTACAAGTCAAGGGGTGCAAACGGATAGCTTTTCCTTCCACTAATTTTGGCTGGAATGCCTGAATACCCAAACGGTGCAAAGTAGGAGCACGGTTCAATAAAACCGGATGCCCTTTCAATATATTTTCCAAAATATCCCAAACAACTGGATCTTTTCTATCAACAATTTTTTTAGCTGATTTTACAGTTTTTACAATCCCACGTTCCAGCATTTTACGAATAATAAACGGTTTGAACAATTCCGAAGCCATATCTTTTGGCAATCCACATTCATTCAAACGCAATTCAGGACCTACCACAATAACCGAACGACCAGAATAATCCACACGTTTCCCCAACAAATTCTGACGGAAACGTCCCTGCTTTCCTTTCAAACTGTCTGACAAAGATTTTAATGGACGGGATTCTGATTTGAACGCATTAGTTTTCTTTGAATTATCAAATAGAGAATCAACAGCTTCTTGTAACATACGTTTTTCATTACGCATAATTACATCAGGAGCTTTTATTTCTATCAAGCGTTTCAAACGATTATTACGAATAATCACCCTACGATATAATTCATTCAAATCCGAAGTAGCAAAACGACCTCCATCCAAAGGGACTAACGGACGTAATTCCGGCGGAATAACAGGAATAATTCTTACAATCATCCATTCTGGACGATTTTCAATTCGTTTTTTGCTATTACGGAATGATTCAAAAACATGCAAACGTTTTAAAATATCTTGCTTACGCTGTTGAGATGTTTCACTAGCCGCTCTATCACGTAATTCATACGATTCTTTATCAATATCAATGCGCAAAATAAGATCTTGAACAGCTTCTGCCCCCATTTTGGCAATAAATTTATTAGGATCATTATCTTCCAATAAATTGTTTTCCTTGGAAAGCTTATCCAGCAAATCGAAATATTCCTCTTCTGTGAGAAGATCTAATTTTTTGACACCTAATTCTTCTGCTGCTCCTGCTTGAATAACGACAAATTTTTCAAAATAAATAATTGATTCAACCGCTTTTGAAGGCAAACCTACAAAAGCACCCAAACGATTAGGTAATGATTTGAAAAACCAAATATGCGCTACGGGAATAACCAATTGGATATGCCCCATACGTTCACGGCGAACTTTACGCTCTGTGACTTCTACACCACAATGATCGCATATAACTCCCTTGTAACGAATACGTTTATATTTTCCGCAATGACATTCCCAGTCTTTTACGGGACCAAAAATACGTTCGCAAAACAATCCGTCTCTTTCTGCTTTATAGGTACGGTAGTTAATGGTTTCAGGCTTTGTTACTTCTCCTTTTGAACGTTCTAATATGGACTCGGGAGAAGCCAAGCTTATCGTGATTTTTGTGAAGTCTTTTCTTAGATTATTGTCTTTTCTGAAAGCCATGATTTATTTTTATATCTAAAATATTTTCAAAAATTAATTAATATGAATGCAATTAGTCAAACGTTACTTCCAATGCTAAACTGCGTAATTCATTTACCAATACGTTAAATGATTCCGGCAATCCCGAAGGAGGTGGAACATCTCCCTTGACAATTGCTTCATACGTTTTAGCTCTTCCTACAACATCATCCGATTTAACAGTTAGAATTTCCTGTAAGATATTAGCCGCACCGAAAGCTTCCAATGCCCAAACTTCCATTTCCCCGAAACGCTGACCTCCGAATTGGGCTTTACCCCCCAATGGTTGTTGCGTAATCAAAGAGTAAGGTCCAATAGAACGAGCGTGCATTTTGTCATCTACCATGTGGTGAAGTTTTAGCATATAGATGTATCCTACTGTTACAGGCTGTTCAAAACGTTCGCCTGTACCACCGTCGTATAAATATACGCTTCCGTTTTCCGGTAAATTAGCTTTTTTTAGATAATCATTTACTTCATCAATGCTTGCACCGTCAAAAATCGGAGTGGCAAACTTCATCCCCAATTCTTTGCCTGCCCAACCGAGAATAGTCTCATAAATCTGACCGATATTCATACGAGAAGGTACTCCTAATGGATTCAATACGATATCTACCGGAGTTCCATCTTCCATAAAAGGCATGTCTTCTTCACGAACAATCTTGGCGACAATACCTTTATTCCCATGGCGACCAGCCATTTTATCTCCCACTTTCAACTTACGTTTTACCGCCAAATATACTTTCGCCATTTGAACAATACCAGCAGGAAGTTCATCTCCAACAGTAATGGTAAATTTTTTACGAGTAGAAACAGCTACCAAATCACGCAATTTTTCATTATAATTGCGGATCGTTCGTTCTATCAACTTATTTACTTCTTGGTCAGTAGTCCAACCTGTGAGATTAACAATACCATAGTCAATATTGGATAAAGCTTTCTGAGAAAATTTAGGACCTTTTGGAATAATAATGTTTTTTGCATTATCAACAACACCATGCGACAATCTGCCATCTAATATCTTATATAATTTTCCAACCAATTTATCTTTCAATGCATCGGCTTCCTTATCAAAAGCGTCTTCAACATCTTTAACCGTTTCTTTTTCTTTTACTTTCCCCTTACGTGTTTTTAACATTCTGGAGAACAGACGATTATCCAAAACTATACCTTCGGTAGATGGTGGTGCTTTTAAAGAGGCATCTTTCACATCGCCAGCTTTATCTCCAAAGATAGCACGTAACAATTTTTCTTCCGGAGTAGGATATGATTCTCCTTTTGGAGTAATTTTTCCTATCAATATATCTCCTTCTTTTACATGTGCACCAATACGAATCAATCCGTTCTCATTTAGATTTTTTGTTGCATCAGCACTTACATTTGGAATATCATTAGTTAATTCTTCTGCTCCACGTTTTGTATCACGTACTTCCAAAGTATATTCGTCAACATGTATTGATGTAAACCAATCTTCTTTAACCACCTTTTCGGAAATTACGATAGCATCCTCAAAATTATATCCTTTCCAAGGCATAAACGCCACTTTAAGATTTCTTCCCAATGCTAATTCTCCATTTTGGGTTGCATATCCTTCCGTAAGGATTTGTCCTCTTGAAACACGTTGCCCTTTGCGGACTGTTGGATGAAGATTAATAGATGTACTTTGATTGGTACGTTGATGTTTTGTAAGTTGATATGTTACAATATTAGGGTCAAAACTAATTAACTCATCCATTTCAGAACGGTCGTATTTGATGCGGATTTGTGCAGCATCTACATAATCTACTATTCCGTTATCTTCGGCATATATTTGAGTGCGAGATCCTTCCGCCACTTTTGCTTCTATCCCTGTTCCAACAATAGGAGCTTCAGGACATAATAAAGGTACTGCCTGACGCATCATGTTTGAACCCATCAATGCACGATTTGCATCATCATGCTCTAAAAAAGGAATCAACGACGCTGCAATCGAAGCAATCTGATTAGGAGCCACATCCAAAGCATCTACTTCTTCAGGAGAAACAATAGGACAATCTGCTTCATTACGAGCCTTTATCCTATCCATTTTTATTTCGCCTGTTTTTGAGTCAAAAGGAGTGGTTGCCTGTCCGATAGTAAGATTTTCTTCTTCCTCTGCACCCATATACATAAAAGGTTCTCTAACAGCCACTTTCCCATCAACAACTTTACGATAAGGCGTTTCTATAAATCCTAAATGATTAATCTTTGCATATACGCACAGGGAAGAAATCAAGCCAATGTTAGGTCCTTCAGGAGTTTCAATTGTACACAAACGTCCGTAATGTGTGTAGTGAACGTCACGAACCTCAAAACCAGCTCTTTCTCTGGATAAACCTCCCTGTCCTAAAGCAGATATTCTTCGTTTATGGGTAATCTCCGCCAAAGGATTGGTTTGATCCATAAATTGAGACAATTGGTTTGTTCCAAAAAATGAATTAATTACTGAATTTAATGTTTTTGCATTAATCAAGTCAATAGGAGTAAACAATTCATTATCACGAACATTCATTCTATCTCGGATAGTACGAGCCATACGCATCAATCCAACACCAAATTGGCTTGCTAATTGCTCCCCAACCGTTTTCACCCTACGATTACTCAAATGGTCAATATCATCAACTTCCGCTTTTGAATTAATTAATTCAATTAAATGTTTGATAATAGAAATAATATCTTCTTTTGTGAGAATACGAATATCTGAAGGGGTATTTAATCCTAACTTTTTATTGATACGGTAACGCCCCACTTCTCCCAAATCATAACGCTTTTCAGAGAAAAATAATTTATCCAATGTTTGTCTTGCTGTCTCCTCATCAGGAGGAGCAGCATTACGTAATTGGAAATAAATATATTCTATTGCCTGCTTTTCCGAATTGGCGGGGTCTTTTTGTAATGTATTAAAGATAATGGAATAATCTGCAAATGTTTCATCGTCTTTATGAACCAAAACAGTCTTGATTCCATTATTAACTATCAAATTTATGTGTTTTTCTTCCAAAATCTCTTCACGGTCAATCAATATTTCCGTACGAGGAATGGTTACAACTTCTCCGGTTTCTTCATCCACAAAATCCTCATTCCATGTACGAACAACACGTGCTGCAAGCTTCGAGCCTAACAATTTTTTCAAATTAGATTTCGTGGCTTTTACTTCATTTGCCATGTCAAAAATATCCAAAATATCCTTGTCGGTTTCATAACCGATTGAACGGAGCAATGTTGTTACAGGAAGTTTCTTTTTCCGGTCAATATATGCATACATCACATTGGAAATGTCAGTAGTAAATTCAATCCACGATCCTTTAAAAGGAATGATACGTGCAGAATATAACTGGGTACCGTTTGTATGATATGATGTGCCGAAAAATACACCAGGAGAGCGGTGCAACTGAGAAACAACAACTCTTTCGGCACCATTAATGATAAACGTGCCTTTGGGTGTCATGTAAGGAATCAATCCTAAATATACTTCTTGTATAATAGTTTCGAAATCTTCGTGATCGACATCTGTACAATAGAGTCGTAATTTAGCTTTTAGAGGAACACTGTATGTTAATCCTCTTTCAATGCATTCCTCAATTGTATAGCGAGGAGCATCAACAAAATAATCCAAAAATTCCAATACAAAACTATTGCGTGTATCGGATATTGGGAAATTCTCTGTGAAAACTCGATACAAATCTTCTTTGCATCTTAATTCAGGATTAGTATCTACCTGAAAGAAATTTTTAAACGATTGTATTTGAATATCCAAAAAGTCAGGATAATCTGTTTGAGCCACAGAGGCAAAACTAATTCGTTCTGTATTATTAACCAAAGCTTTAGTTTTAAAATGTTTACGAATAAAAAATTTAAAGAACGTTGTTTTCTATAAAAACACGTATAAGACCTCCATCTAAAATAGAAGGTCTTATACGTAAAAATTTGGTTTATTTATTTAACCTCAACTTCTGCACCTGCTTCTTCTAATGATTTCTTAAGAGCTTCTGCTTCGTCTTTAGTTACACCTTCTTTTAACGGTTTTGGTGCTGCATCAACCAATTCTTTTGCTTCTTTCAAACCAAGACTGGTTAATTCTTTTACTAATTTAACAACTGCCAATTTTTGAGCACCTGCTGCTTTTAGTATAACATCAAAAGATGTTTTTTCTTCAGCTGCTTCAGCTGCACCTGCAACAGGACCTGCTGTTACTGCTACTGCCGCCGCCGCCGGTTCAATACCGTACTCATCTTTCAATATTTGAGCTAATTCATTAACTTCTTTAACTGTTAAGTTAACTAATTGTTCTGCAAATGATTTCAAATCTGCCATTTTATTACTAATTTAATTTGTTTTTAACTTTATTTAATTAATTAATTTCTTTCCGAAAGAGTCTTGACGATGCCTGCAAGTTTTCCACCACCTGACTGCAACGCTGAAATAACATTGCGTGCCGGAGATTGTAACAAGCTGATAAGATCACCAAGAAGTTCATCTTTCGATTTAATACTGCATAGAAAGTCTAACTGATCACCTAAGTAAACAGATTCTTCAATATAAGCTGCTTTTATTGCAGGAATTGCATTTTTTCCACGAAATTCTTTGATAGTACGGGCAGGAACATTTCCTGTTTCCGCCACCATTATCGCCGATGTGCCATGCAATGCCGGATACATTTCAGAATAATCTGTTTCTGACTGTTCCATTGCTCTTTTTAAGAAAGTATTTTTAACCATTTTCAGTTTAAGACCTTTCTTAAAACATGTGCGTCTTAGCTCATTACTTTGAGCAACAGTCAAACCGGATATATCAGTTACATAAATCGTCGGATATGCAGCAAGAATGTCTACAATTTCGTCAATTACTTGAGCTTTATCTTCTTTTCTCATGATGCGTTAACGTATTTGTTTATAATGTAACTGATTTAGTATCTACCTGAACTCCTGGACTCATCGTACTGGATAAGTAAATACTCTTGATGTAAGTACCTTTAGCGGCAGTAGGTTTCAATTTAATAATAGTCTGAATAACTTCTTTTGCATTATCGTAAATATTCTCGTTTGAGAAAGAAACTTTTGCTACAGAGGTATGGATAATACCATATTTATCCACTTTAAAATCAATTTTACCTGCTTTAACTTCCTGTACTGCTTTACCAACATCCATTGTAACGGTACCTGTTTTGGGGTTAGGCATTAAACCTCTTGGTCCTAACACTTTACCTAATGCACCAATTTTAGGCATTACACTTGGCATGGTAATAATCACATCAATGTCTGTCCATCCATTTTTAATTTGCTGGATGTAATCGTCTAAACCAACATGTTCGGCTCCCGCAGCTTTCGCTTCTTCTTCTTTATCAGGAGTAACCAACGCCAAAACGCGTACCGTTTTTCCTGTTCCATGCGGTAAAGTTACAACACCACGAACCATTTGATTAGCTTTACGGGGATCAACGCCCAAACGAACGTCAATGTCCACAGAAGCATCAAATTTAGTAAATGTGATGTCTTTCACAATACGAATTGCATCAGATAAAGCATAAACTTGTGATAAATCGTGCTTTGCTTCTACCTCTCTGCGTTTCTTTGATATTTTTGCCATTTTAAAATTTCTTTAAACGATTTTTAGTTTTCAAATGGATTAGTGCCGCCTTTTACGTTGACTCCCATACTACGTGCCGTTCCTGCCACCATACGCATCGCTGATTCTACTTCAAAGCAATTCAAGTCCGACATTTTGCCTTCGGCAATTGTGCGTACCTGATCCCAAGTAATGGTAGCGACTTTGTTACGGTTAGGCTCTGACGACCCCTTTTGAAGTTTTGCCACCTCCATTACCTGAACGGCTACTGGAGGAGTTTTGATAATAAAATCAAATGACTTATCTTTGTAAACAGTGATAATTACCGGTATCACTTTCCCTACTTGGTCTTGTGTACGAGCATTAAACTGTTTGCAAAACTCCATAATATTCACTCCTTTTGCCCCTAATGCCGGACCGACAGGAGGAGATGGGTTCGCAGCACCTCCTTTAATTTGTAACTTAATGAGTCCTGCTACTTCTTTTGCCATTTTTTAACCTTTTAAAATTTTTAATTTAAATTACAATTATCCTCTCGCCAAATTTTTAAGACTCCTTAATTACTTGAGAAAAATTCAATTCCAAAGGAGTCTTTCTACCAAAGATTTTCACCGTAACCTTTAGTTTTTTCTTTTCGTGATTTATCTCTTCGATAATTCCCGTAAAGCTGTTGAAAGGACCATCGGTAACTATTATTGATTCTCCCACCATAAACGACCCAACTACTTCTTCTTCGTTTTCTATCAACTCATCTACTTTACCTAATAAACGCATGACTTCATTTTGTCGTAAAGGTTCGGGATCGCCATTGCCAAGAAATCCCAATACTCCAGGAGTGTGACGAAGCAAATGCTTCACTTCTCCCTGAGTAAGGTCAGCCTCTACAAAAACATAACCCGGATAAAAATTCTTCTCCTTCGTTACTTTTTTACCATTGCGAATTTGAAAAACTTTTTCGATAGGAATAAGCACTTGCGATACATAAGCCTGAAAACCAAGAGATGCCACTTCATTTTCAATGTGCAGCTTTATCTTTTTTTCCTGTCCTGTAATGGCTCGTAACACATACCATTGCAAATTACTGTTCTCGCTCATACTTTTAAATCAATTATTACCAAATATATAAAAACAAACCCTATCCTAATTAAACTGTGCGTTTAAGGAAGCAGGACAAGATTGTCATTTATCCAAAATTTATGCACCATACAAGAAACCTAATAATCCTTTCCAAACAAAAGAACCTATTTGGAAATTACCGATTCCAAAAATGAAATCCATGATAAAAACAATCATTGCTATTACCAATGATGCTACAGAGACAACAACAGCACTACTTTGTAATTCTGCCCATGTTGGCCAAGTTACTTTGTGAACCAATTCATCGTATGATTCTTTGAAGTATCTTACTATTTTTTTCATACGTGCGTATTTTTCTTTTTTATGTCCGTTTTTCAGACAAGTTAATGAAACGGAACTTTCCTATTTTTTATTGTTTCCTTATTATTTTTATTGTTTGACAAAACGCTTTGAAACCACTTTGCCTTCATTCGCACAACGGATTATATAGAACCCAGCAGGTAGAAATTGAATATCCAACTCTGTCTGTTCTCCTTGTGCCTGTCCTTGAAATACTACCGAACCTACTGTATTGAATACTTCAATATTCACATTTTCATTCGTAAAAGAAGACAAACTGACTGTAATCTGTTCTTTTGCAGGATTCGGATAAATATTCATTTCCACGTTTTGTGCTTGTGTCTCTGTAATGAATGTAGATTCAATACAATTGTTAAAAAGTGTTTCATCTCCCGTTTTTATAATTGTATTATTGTCTTCTTTTACTTCATAATATAAAAAAGTCCAAACCTCTGTAACTTCGTAAGGTATTCCGCTTGAAAGAGTATCATAAGACATTTCCGTATCTTTTACAGGAATAATATATCCCCCATTTGTTTTTACAAAATTTATTAGTCTTATCCCCCACAAATTATTGCCCTCTTCATTAAAAAACAGATTATCATCTCCAGGATAAAAATAATAATGCTCATATGTAAGTTCGTTAAGATCTATTATTATGTTTACACTATCCTCATCCTCATTAAATATTCCTGTAATAATATCATTTTGTTCCGTTGTTTGAAATCCTTCCGATTGAAATAAATCAATTATTTCGCTTTTATCCATATCGAATATAGAAGCCATTTCCCAATAATCATAATCAGTGTCATCCTCTACACAAAAATCAGATTCATCCTCTTCGTCTGCCAACTCTTCTTTATCTTCTTGTGTAAGATCTTTTTCATCTATATGAGATGGTATTGCTGAAGTTGCTTTGACTTGTACGTAATAACTAAATGTATATTCTGTTTGGGAATATGCCTTCATTCCTATTGCTACAAGGAAAAAAACAACCAGTAAAAAAATATTCTTTTTCATCATTTTTTCTTTCTTTATTAATTCTATATTTAGTTATTACCTATAATAAAATCCATTACAGTTATAATGCTTAGATTTTTATTTTTGGCAGGAGCAGAGAGATTCGAACTCCCATCTATGGTTTTGGAGACCACTATTCTACCCTTGAACTATGCTCCTAAAAAGAGAAGTACCCTTAAAGTACTTCCCCCAATTATAAAAACAATTTTGTATTAATCCAAAATTTCAGTTACCTGACCGGCTCCTACCGTTCTACCTCCTTCACGGATAGCAAAACGAAGGTTCATATTCAAAGCGATTTCAGAAATTAAATTAACTTCAATCGTTAAGTTATCGCCAGGCATTACCATTTCCACACCTTGTGGTAATGTAATTTCTCCGGTAACGTCAGTAGTTCTGAAATAGAACTGAGGACGATATTTGTTATGGAATGGAGTGTGACGTCCACCTTCTTCTTTTTTCAAGATATAAACCTCAGCTTTGAAATGTTTGTGAGGTTTGATAGAACCTGGTTTTGCAATAACCATACCACGACGGATTTCGTCTTTATCAATACCGCGAAGTAATAAACCTGCATTGTCTCCAGCTTCACCTTCATCTAAAATCTTGCGGAACATCTCAACTCCGGTAACAACCGATTTCAATTTTTCAGCTCCCATACCAATAATATCAACAGGATCTCCAGTATGGATGATACCCGTTTCGATTCTACCTGTAGCAACTGTACCACGACCTGTGATAGAGAAAACATCTTCTATCGGCATCAAGAAATCTTTATCTTTTAAACGAGGAGGAAGTTCAATGTAAGCATCTACATTGTCCATCAATTCAACGATCTTTTCTACCCATTTTTCATCATCGTTCAATCCGCCCAAAGCAGAACCACGAATAACAGGTGCATTATCACCGTCATATCCGTAGAAAGACAATAATTCACGAATTTCCATTTCAACAAGGTCTAACAATTCTTCATCGTCAACCATGTCGCATTTGTTCATAAATACAACCAAACGAGGAATCCCTACCTGACGACCTAAAAGGATATGCTCACGTGTCTGTGGCATTGGACCGTCAGTTGCAGCCACAACCAAAATAGCACCGTCCATCTGAGCAGCACCTGTTACCATGTTTTTGATATAGTCAGCGTGACCAGGACAGTCAACGTGTGCATAGTGACGATTTTGTGTTTGATATTCAACGTGTGATGTATTAATAGTAATACCACGTTCTTTTTCTTCAGGAGCATTGTCAATAGAGTCAAAGCTTCTAAATTCTGACCAACCTTTTTTTGCAAGAACTTGCGTAATAGCAGCGGTTAAAGTCGTTTTACCGTGGTCAATATGACCGATAGTTCCAATGTTTACATGTGATTTGGACCTGTCAAATTTTTCTTTTGCCATTTTTTAAAACTTTTAAAGGATATTTATTATAGACTAAAATACGAAACTAGAGCCATTGACGAGAGTTGAACTCGTGACCTCTTCCTTACCAAGGAAGCACTCTACCACTGAGCTACAACGGCTTCTATTGAGCGGAAGACGGGGCTCGAACCCGCCACCTATAGCTTGGAAGGCTATCGCTCTACCAAATGAGCTACTTCCGCAAATACAAAAATGAACAACATAGATATCCTACTTGCCGTTCTTTTTAATTCGTGGGGGGAGGAGGATTCGAACCTCCGAAGGCTTCGCCAACAGATTTACAGTCTGCCCCATTTGACCGCTCTGGTATCCCCCCCTTTGAATATCCTATTCAAAGAACGTGAGCCACTAGAGGGATTCGAACCCCCGACCCGCTGATTACAAATCAGCCGCTCTGGCCAACTGAGCTACAGTGGCATTTCCAATAACTGAAAAAACAGTTTCGAAATGGAATGCAAATGTACAACATTTTTTGAAATAAAATTCATTTCCTCTCAATTTTATTTTGGCAGCTTATAAATTACTGTAAATGAATTTATAAAATTCAAAATTGTCAATAAAAAATGAAAAAGCAGATATGATTTAGAGATATTCAAATGGTTTAAAATGGCATATTATCAAAAAATGAAGAGTATTTTTAGCAATTTTTTCATCCCTATGATAGACTTCTTCGGAAAATATAGGCGGAGATGCCTTTACTTATGTTCACAAGGTGTTTGTGATTAGGCTCACAAGGTGTTTGTGATTGGACTCACAAGGTGTCTTCCCTTAGTTTGGAAAGAATATGCTTGCCGGAAAACAAACACAGAGTAAATTTATTTTTCAAAAGAAGTCTATTATATGGATATAAAGATCTATTCTTTTCCTCTTTATAAGGTCTTGGAATAATTTAGTGGATTTTCAATAATTTATTTATGAATCTTACGTTATTTTTTTGTTCGTACACGATTTTTTTGAACATTATATCCATCTTATTCGTTTTATAAAATAAATGTTTAACTAAATTCTTAAAAAAATGAAAAAGTATATTGCTGAAATGATAGGAACGATGGTTCTTGTCTTAGGTGGTTGTGGAACCGCTATTTTTGCTGGAGATTCGGTAGGTTTTTTGGGTGTGGCTTTGGCTTTCGGTTTAACGGTTGTAGCAATGGCTTACGGAATTGGAAATATTTCCGGAGCGCATTTAAATCCGGCTGTTTCGATAGGTGTTTTTTGTGCAGGTCGCATGAATGTTAAAGACTTGTGTTGCTATATCGTAGCACAAATTATTGGTGGTATTATTGCTGCTGCTATTTTAGCATTTGTTGTAGCGCAATATGGCGACTTAAGAGGAACTTTTGCAGCTAATGGTTTTGGAGAGGCATTCTATCAAGGTGCTACCGGTTACATGAATCTATCATTAATTGGTGCTTTTGTAGTGGAATTGGTACTCACCTTCATTTTCTTAATTGTTATTTTAGGAGTTACTGACAAAAAATCCACTCCAGGCTTTGCGGGACTGGCTATCGGTTTGACTTTGACATTAATTCATTTAATTAGTATTCCTTTGACAAATACTTCGGTAAACCCTGCACGTTCTATCAGTCAAGCTATTTTTTCTGAGAATGCATTGGCATTACCACAATTGTGGCTATTTATCGTGGCTCCAATAGTAGGTGCAGCATTAGCGGCTATCGTTTGGAGAGGCATTAGCAGTGCGAAAACAGAAATATAGGTGCTTAATTATTTTGAAGTTACTTTATTAAAGTAGAATTTTTCAGAATTGCTGATAATCATATCATTCAAAAAGATTAATTATCAGCAATTTTTAATTTATACTTAAAGTGATTTATATTTGAGTTCGTATTATAATTTTGGATTGCTTCGTGCCCTGCAATGATGTTTTTTCATTTGTCCAATGCGTTATTGCAGGGCATGAAGCAATTATATTTTCATTTTAGTATGATTTTTTATCATTAATTATGTCCAAAAAACTTTCCATGAATGAATTAAACCGGATAAATGTAGAGGAATTCAAACAGAGTCCCAAGTTGCCGGTTGTTGTTGTGTTAGATAATATTCGCAGTATGAATAATATAGGTTCTGTTTTTCGAACATGTGATGCTTTTCGGATAGAGAAAATCTGTTTATGCGGAATAACGGCGCAACCTCCACATAAAGATATTGAAAAAACAGCCTTGGGAGCGACGCAGTCGGTGGATTGGAAGTATTATGTTTCAACTTTAGAAGTTGTTGAAGAATTGAAAAATGCTAATTATTCTGTTTTTGCAATAGAACAAACAGAAGGAAGTATTTTTTTAGATACGTTTGTCATTATGGATTATCCTAAATTAGCTTTGATTTTTGGCAACGAAGTATTGGGCGTAGAACAGAAAGTAATAGATAAATGTAGCGGATGTATTGAAATTCCGCAATTCGGAACAAAACATTCATTGAACATTGCTGTTAGTGCAGGTATTGTATTGTGGCAAATGATGTATTTATTTGGACAAAAAAAATGATACTGATTTTCACAAAACAAAAAACAGAACGATTGAACTATATTTGTTCCCATATTTTTGAGCGAATTTTGGGGATAGGATTTGAATTATGTACAGATGTCCATTATTTTTTTGCTTTTAAAGGATATAAACTGAATTATTCCAATGTTTTCTTTGAAGATGTTCTCTCGATTTATCCTCATAATTTGTTGTTTGAAACTGATATTTGTCTGCAAGATATTAATTTTGAATTATACGAAAATACCCCTGTTTGCTTTTTAAATCAGTCTTCTTCATCAGCATTGTCTTTTGATGTATTTGCAGCTTGCTTTTTCTTTCTGAGCCGTTATGAAGAATATCTTCCGCATACAAAAGATGTTCACCAACGTTATGATGTAGTTAACAGTCTGGCGTACAAACATGATTTTCTACATTTGGCTGTAGTTGACCGGTGGATAAAAATGTTAGCTGATAAATTAGAGGAGAAATATTCGGATATTTCTTTTGCTAAAAGGAAATTTTCCTTTATTCCTACGTATGATATTGATTTAGCATTCTCGTATAAACACAAAAGATTTCTACTAAATACAGTGGGATTTGCCCGCTCATTGTTTAAGTTGGATTTCAAAGCGATAAAAAAACGAGCAAATGTTTTGCTTGGAAAAATCCCCGACCCTTATGACACTTTTAATTACCTGTCTTTTTTACATCAAAAATATAATTTAGTCCCTTGCTATTTCTTTTTAGTAGCACAAAGACGTTCCAAGTATGATAAAAATACTTCTCCTAAAAACAAAACTTTCCAAAAATTGATTCAAAATTTATCTCAAAAGGCAAATATCGGATTACATACCTCTTATTATATTAAAGATAATCCTCAGAAAATAGATTCCGAACTTGCGTGCTTACAAAATATTATTAAGAAATCTATTGATAAAAACCGCCATCATTATTTGCGGTTTTCTTTGCCAGAAAGTTACCAGTTGTTAGCATCCAATGGAATAAAGGAAGAATATAGTATGGGGTATGTTCATCATGCAGGATTTAGAGCCGGCACTTGTAACTCATTTTATTGGTTTGACTTGCATAGAAATAAAGCAACCGATATGTTAATATACCCCTTGTTGTTTATGGAGAATGCTTTAGGAAAAGAACATGCATTTCAAATCGTAAACCAATTGATTCCATTTGTTAATGAAATAAAACAATACAACGGAATTTTGGTAAGTCTTTTTCACAATCAATCTTTCGGTGATGAAGGAGACCGGGACAAATGGAAGAAGGTATATGAAAGCCTGCTGGAAATAATTTAATAAATCATGTAAAACAACCCCTCCTATTCCAAATAAAAGTTGTACCTTTGCAGCCGAATTTATTTATAATTAATTAAAAAGAAAGAGGTATTTTTATGATCGTTGTTCCGATTAAAGAAGGTGAAAATGTTGATAGAGCCTTGAAAAAACTAAAGCGTAAGTTTGAAAAAACAGGTGTTGTAAGAGAATTACGTGCTCGTCAGAAATTCACCAAAAAGTCTGTTACCAGACGGGAACAAAAACGCAAAGCAATTTATGTACAGAAATTGCGTCAACAAGAAGAAGAATAGTTTTTTTTCTTGTTGTTTTAAAAAAAAGTGTTATCTTTGAAAATCGAAGGTAACACTTTTTTTTATGGATTGGATAGACCGCTTTTTAGAATATATACAATACGAAAAACGTTTTTCTTTGCATACATGCACGGCATATCAAACTGATTTGTATCAATATATAGAATTCCTTTCCCGTTTGGATACAAATCTTCAACATGCTAATCATCAAGATATTCGATTGTGGATCGTGGATCAATTTGATGAAAAACAATCCGTTAGCACGATCAATCGAAAATTATCCACATTAAAAACGTTTTACAAATTCTTATTGCGGAATAATTTTATTACCATCAATCCTATGGATAAAGTGATCACTCCTAAACGAGGAAAAAATCTGCCTGTTTTCATTTCCGAATCCGAGATGGATAATTTATTTGTCAATATTGAATTTCCGAATTCGTTCGAAGGGAAACGGGATAAGGTAATTATCGAATTATTATATGCGACAGGTATTCGTTCGGGAGAATTGGCAACGATAAAGAAAAAAGACATTGATTTTTATCAGCATACGGTAAAAGTATTGGGAAAACGCCGCAAAGAACGCATTATTCCATTTAGTCGGAAATTAGTTCCTGTTTTGGAAGAATATATCCATGCTTATGAAGATATATTCGGCTTTTTTGAAAATGAGGCATTGTTTTTGGTCACAAATAAAGGAAAGGATATTTATCCGAAACTAATATACAGGACAGTTAGAAAATATTTAGACATGGTAGCGACAATACATAAAAGGAGTCCACACGTTATTAGGCACACATTTGCAACACATTTACTCAACAATGGAGCCGATTTGATGGCTATAAAAGAATTATTGGGTCATACATCCCTTTCGGCTACACAGGTTTATACACATACTTCAGTAGAAAAATTAAAAGAATCTTATAAACAAGCTCATCCACGAGCATAAAAAAGGAGGTTATTATGCAAATAAACATTAATTCAGTCCATTTCAAAGTAGACAAACAATTAGAAGACTTTATTACAGATAGGATTCAAAAGGTTGGAAAATACCATGATAACATCATTGGCAGTGATGTCGTCCTTAAGTTAGAAAACACGGATAAACCCGAAAATAAAATAGCTGAAATTCGTCTCAAAATAAGAGGAAACGATTTAATTTCCAGCAAACAGTGTAAAACATTTGAAGAAGCTACCGATTCGGCAGTAGAGGCTCTTCGTAGACAGTTGAAAAAAGTAAAAACCAAGCAAAAAAGTAAAAAAATAAATACGGGTAAAATAAATCATACTGAACCTATCGAAGACGATGAAAACATGGAAAGTTTGCTGGAAGAGTAAATTTATGATGTAGTTTTCAGGGAAGAAGATTAGGAGGGTTGGAATGCAGATATATTTTGTCTAAAAAAATTACAATGCCTGCATATTGGAAAAATCCGTAAATAAGAGGATATTTTACAGACATCCAAGCGGAAAGGAATCACTTTTGATACAAGATTTCATTTTGTGCAGGGAAGATTTGGAAGAGGAACAATCATTGCATACATTGCATTATTATTTCAACCGGTTATCTGTTAGTAAAGTTTCTATGCCATCAGTTTGCATGCATTGCGTCTTGCATTGTTATTCTATTGACTTCAAAAGTGAATGTTGCTGTTCTGTTTGCAAACTATTTTATAGTTAATACGAAATAAATAAAAAATAAATTGTAATTTTGCATTCCGAAAAAACGGGATGTAGCGCAGCCCGGTAGCGCGCTTCGTTCGGGACGAAGAGGCCGCAAGTTCGAATCTTGTCATCCCGACAAAAAGTAAAGATGGTTCCATAGCTCAGCTGGATAGAGCAACTGCCTTCTAAGCAGTAGGCCACAGGTTCGAGTCCTGTCGGGGGCGCCATTGAAAACTGGCCTCGTTTATGTTAAAATGGTGAGCGTAGCTCAGGTGGTTAGAGCTCTGGATTGTGGATCCAGAGGTCGGGGGTCTTCTTGTACTTGAAGCGCTTGGAGGTTACGGTGGCTCATTTATCGGAACGGAAGGCATTCTTGCTGTCAATAGCAAGCAACAAAAAGAATCTGGTACAGAAGACTCTCCGCAAGAAGCATTGCGCGATCATATGACGTACCACCACTGGATCCCAAAACGCGCGTTGGCAAAAGCATTAATTGATCAGGCACCGGAAACTATCGATTGGTTAAGTGGCCTTGGCATGCAATTTGACACTACTTCTCATTATAAGAACCGCTCCCTCTTATACGCACACGGAGAAGAAAGCTCACGAGGGGCATATTTCATAAAAGTGCTGCAAGATAAAGCAGAGGAGCTTGGGGTGGAGGCTCTTT
>QMCD01000835.1_pt2 | contig 20588 bp, 19 predicted proteins | sample 1821841 | NCBI WGS metagenome assembly QMCD01 (sample SAMN01991225, study PRJNA193472) | Termite gut metagenome, whole genome shotgun sequencing project. | isolation source: worker | host: Macrotermes natalensis
GTTCAGGGAAACGATACTTTAAGTCCAATAATTATGCTTATGATGTGGCTCCCGGGTCAATATCTCCACATTTCATGAATTCTTTTGCAGATTTTATTCGTACGAATATTACCGATAATGTACGAGTAATAAGTAATACCTGTTTTATTCCAACCATAAGTGCACTGGATATAAATGTGGAACTTTCAGAATCTTTCGATCCGCAAAATTCAAAATGCAAAACAATTTTTGATCATATTCATGCCAATACAACTGATAACAGGGATCATTTTAGTTTAACCCAAGATGCAAAAAATTTTATAATGACTCATCTTTTTGCAAATGAAAAACCGGTTAGCAGGTTCTATGATGCTATGAATATCACAATACCGAATAAAACCGTGGTTTCAGGAGAAGTCTATAATCGAACAGCGTCCTATGCGATAACAAATGCAAGTTCATTTGTCGTAGAGTCGGGAGGCTATTCAAATCTTACAGCAGGGCATACAATTGCGTTTAATCCGGGGTTCCGTGTTGAAAGTGGGGGGATTTTTTCAGCCAAGATTGTTTCTAATGCATCATGGTGTCCAAGTCCAGTAGAGTTTAAACCACACCACATATTATCTTCCACCCCTCCTAAATCAGGAAGCAGTCCGGAAGATACGATTATTGTCTATGACTGTAGCAATTACACAGAAATGCCCGACTATGATCCAAGTTATGCCTATTTCGATTGCGGCGATTCGTCCGTCAACATGATAAACGAAGAAGAAATAACTCCTGAATTTATAGACTCTTTGTTGACTGAAAATATCCATATCTCTGTGGTAGGAAGAACAATGACTATTGAGTTTTCTTCTGAAATTGATTTGGAAAATGTAACAGTTAGAGTTTATGATTCTATTGATATTCGGTATGCATCGCATGGCATCGCACTTTCAAATAGACTATCTATAAATCTACCTTCAACAATATCCGGACCATTAACTGTTACAGTTGAATTTAACAATGAATACTACCATATTCACACTAGACACCTGTAGAAAATACAATTGTTCACAACGAATCTATAAATTCATAACTTTACAAAAAATAAAAATGCTTTTAACAATGAAAAAAAATCTCACTCTAATGTTCTTCTTTTTGTGCATTGGCACAAGTTCCGTTTATGCACAAATCGAAATTAATTCAGATAGATCTGTTCTAATTGGCGATCACTATTCACTTGTGGACATAAATGCAGGTAAAACTACCATAAGGAATGATCAAGGTTTAAACCTCGGATTCGAGTTTTACCGTACAGTGGTTATTGAAGAAACCGAACCAGGCGGTCCGACACCACAACCAACGCAGGTTATGGTGTTTAAGGGACTGACAGGCGGAGGTTTGACACAAATAGGTAAGGCAGACGATATGATTTGGAGAATGTATGCTAGACATTACTATACAGATGGTTATAACCCCGGCATAATCAGTATTTCTGACTCTACCTTGAAAGCAAATGTTCGAGAACTATCCAATATATCCGAACGAGTTTCCAAACTTCGTCCTGTGATGTATGATTTTGTGAAGAACGGTAGTGGAGTGGATGTGTCGAAAGACCCCGCAGCAAAAAACAGAGTGGGATTTATTGCCCAAGAGGTTAAAGAAATTTTCCCCGAATTAGTTGTTGTTGGAGCGGATCAACTGCATCGTATGGATTACACAGGATTGATTCCGTATTTGACTAAAACTGTGCAGGAACAAAATATGATGCTCCAACAGCAAAATGAAAAAATTGAAGAAATTTTAGTCCAAAATAAAAAAATGGAACAGCAAATTCTTGAGTTACAAAATAGCATGGATGTTTCAAGTTTTGATGTAACGGAATCACCCATGAATGCACAAGGTCTGCAAAAGTCTGCCAATGCTACCGCCAATACTATCCATAAACAAGAAAATAGACTCTACCAAAATACTCCAAATCCATTTACAAACTCAACAACGATTGCTTATCAACTTGCAGGAAATGTTACCAATGCCAAAATCTGTATCTATAACTTGACCGGAAAACAGTTGCAATGCTATGAATTATCCACCAATAATGGCGAGAATGCCATTGAGGTTCGTGCATCTTCGTTACAAGCAGGAATGTATCTTTATTCGCTCCTTGTAGATGGAAAATTGATAGATACCAAACGGATGGTTTTGACGGAATAAACAGAGAATCGTAATGAGAACGATTATATCATCAACTTTAATATGGATTTTATCCGCAAATCTGCATTCTCAAATTCAACCGTCTGTTTATGTAGGATTTGGGGATAATGTAAATTTGGGAGGAGTAGTAGGCGTTGGCACAGAAATCAAAAATAAGATGTTTTCCGTGAATGGTGCTCTTGGAGTCCACCCCGATAGATTCCCTTTGTCCTCCGGTTTTTCGCCAAAATGGGGGGGCGATTTTGGACTAAAATTCTATCCGATATATGGTTTTTTTGCAGGAGTGAATTATGGAATTAACCGTGTAACGTACGAAACACAAAATGGTCGAGATATGACAGACTTTGAATGTCTTTATGGATTCTCGTTTACAGGTGGTTATAAATGGAATTTCTATAAAAATTGGTTTGTATCGGCTTACTATGGATGCTGCATCAGTAAAAACCCTAAACCAGGATTCTTTACAGACAAAAAAACATTTACCAGTTCCTGTATAGGTTTATTTTTCGGCTATAATTTCAAAGAAAGCACACGCAATGCAAAGACCCATTAGGAGGAATGTTGAATAAAACAGATGTTTTTTGCAGATTTTTCCTCTTAAATTTGGCTATTTCATTTTTTTTTCGTATCTTTGCACTCCAAATTTAAAAATTAAATTATGCCTGTAAGAATCAGACTTCAAAGACAAGGTAAAAAAGGACAACCTTTTTACCACATTGTCGTAGCGGATGGTCGTGCACCACGAGATGGAAAATTTATCGAAAAACTCGGCACTTACAACCCTATGACGAATCCCGCAACCGTTGCTGTTGACGTGGACAAAGCCGTAACCTGGATGCGCAACGGTGCGCAACCTTCCGATACGGTGAAAACATTGCTTTCGCACAAAGGCGCAATGCTGAAACACCACCTTTTGAAAGGTGTTGACAAAGGTGCGTTGACTGCTGAACAAGCGGAAAGCAAATTCCAAGCGTGGCTTACTGAAAAAGAAAGTAAAATCAGTGCTGCTGCTGTTGCAAATAAAAATGAAGAACGTAACGCTCTGAAAAAACGTATGGAGGCTGAAGCGAAAGTGAACGAAGCAAAAGCCAAAGCCGTTGAAGCGAAAAAAGCCGCTGCTGAAAAAGCCGCAGAACCGGTTGCTGAAGAAGCTCCTGCCGAAGAGGCTGTTGCAACGGAAGAAGCTCCTGCTGTTGAAGAAACTGCCACTGTTGCAGAGGAAACTCCGGCTGTTGAAGAAGCACCCGCTGCTGAAACAACAGAAGAAACTCCTGCCGCTGAATAAGCGTTCAGTGCAATCTCTAAAAGGCGTCTTCGGGAAAAGGAGACGCCTTTTTAATTTACTATTTAACAATTTACTATTTACTATTTAGCTTCGCCGGATTGCTAAAGGCACAGCAAATAGTAAATAGTAAATAACAAAATCGTCAATCCACAAGGTGTTCCATTTCAAACAATTCTCCGTTTCACATTCACAAAGTTCCATGAAAATCGGAACAGATGCCGTTTTGCTGGGATGCTTAGCAAATGTTTACGGAGATTCCGTATTGGAAATAGGTTGTGGTTGCGGTGTGATCGCTCTGATGATTGCACAACGATTTCCGCAAGTAGATATTCATGCAATAGATATTCACAAACCTTCTGTTGATGAGGCTTTGCAGAATTTTAAAGAAAGTCGATGGAACAATCGTTTGACTGTTGAACAAGTATCTTTGCAAGAATTTTCTGAAAAAAAATCGTTGAAATTCGATACGATAATCACGAACCCTCCATTCTTCTCAAAAGCCCTGCAATCGCCGGATACCGTGCGGACAAATGCAAGACATACAACCACTCTAACCTACGAAGAATTGATTCATCATAGCGAAAAAAAGTTGAGTTCAAAAGGAATACTTACACTCATTATTCCAAGCTCGGAATTGACAAATTTTCAACAAAGCATAAGCTCATCCAAACTTCGGATTCATCATATTTTACACGTCTTTGGAGCAGATAGGAACATATCCAAACGAGTGATTTTGGAATGCGGATTTGAAGAAAAAAAACTTTTTGAAGAAACATTTTTTATCTATAACGAAGAAAAAAATGTACAATCAAACAACTTGACTTCCTACTCCGATGCGTATTTGAAACTTGTTGATGATTTTTTATTGCTGAATCAATCCAAATAAAATTCAATCAATCCTTCGGGCGCATTTGTAGTAATGGTGCGGGTTTCGCGATTCACTTCCACTAAAAAATCATCCAAAATCGGAATTAAAATTTCTTTTCCGGAAGAATGTTTGATCTGAAAAATCGCCTGAGGTCCGTTATCCATCACATTTTCCAGAATCCCGATTGCTCCGTGCTTTGCATCGTTCATCGAAAAACCGAGAACTTCGTGATAATAAAACTTCTTTCCACTTAATTTGGGAAGTGCAGACAAAGGCAGATACAACTTCGCTCCAATCAATGAGGGAACAAATGCTTCCACAACGTCTTGAAATTTCACCACCGCGTGATTATTCTTGATACGAATAGATTCTACAAAATAGGGGATGAGTTGCCCTTTCAATTCTACAAAAACAGCATCTAAATGTGCATAACTCTGTGGTTCATCCACATCCAAAAAAATATCGACTTCGCCTTTATAGCCAAATGGTTTTGTGATATTTCCGAGATAAAAACAATCGTTTATTGTCATTCTTGAAAGACTTTATTCGGATACTTCGGATGGTTTGGGAACATTCGACTGAGGTGCTTTTTTTACACTCTTTTTCGCAGGCTGTTTGTCTGCACCGCGCGACTTGTCCAATTTGTGAATCAATTCACGTTGAAACTCGTGTTCGGTGTTGTAAAAAGTCAATATCTTACGAGGAGTGAACACCTTACTCAAATCGGCATGGAATTTTTTCTCCAAATCAATGATTTTGGCTTTGTCGTCCACTAACTTTTTGATTTCATCATCAGAGAGTTTTGAAATGTCGAACGCACATTCGTGTACTTTCACGCAACCGCAATCCGTACAGCGAGTTTCCTCCAAAAAACGATATTGCAATTTTTCTCGTGCATCGAAATACGCGTTGTAAATGGGCCAGAATTTTTCAGCCTCTTCGCTTGTAAGGGCTAATTTTTCCGTAAAAAATGCGATTTTCTGTGAGCGGATTTTTTGCTTGAATGCAGCACGGTCTTCCGAACTCATCTCAGAACTCTTTCCTCCACGAAAGGGGCGTGCATCTTCACCGTTGGAAGGAGGTGTTAGAGATTGTCCTGAAAATGATAATAGGCAGAGTGCTAAAATAATAAATTGCGACTTCATATAGTTTTTTAATAAAGGTCTTCGTAATGTAAATGCTCGTAATCCAAATACGATAAAACTTCGTCTTCCGTAAGCTCTTCCGAGAGCAAGAAACTTACATCTGCCTGAAAAAGCTCATCTTCCAACAAGGCAGGTTCGGCATAGTGTGCCAAATACTCTTGCCTGTCGTTTGCAACAGAGGACGTTTCTGTTTGAGCGAGTATAGAATTGGACGACGGCGTGGTGTTCGGCAACACAAACCAAATACCCAAAAGCAAAACAAAACATGCTGCGACGCTCCACCAAAGCGGTTTCGACGTCAAAAAAAGAGACTTTTTCTTTTGCATTTTAGAAGCCAAACACATAGATAGCACCGTCGTCGGCAATTCTATGAAATAATCATCCGGAACATCAAACGCATTCTTGCGAGGCATTTCGGACAATAATATGTGATTTTTTGCATTCATCTCCTATTGGACGTTTGAACAGACAAAAAGTTTAATCGTTGTTTAATATCTTTTCAATTTTTTCTTCTGCGATATGGTAAGATGCTTTCAATGCACCTACGGAAGTGCCTAATATCTCGCTCATTTCCTCGTATTTGATATTTTCATAATAACGCATATTGAAAACCAATCGTTGCCTTTCGGGAAGAGTTAAAATGGCTTTTTGCAGTTTTTTTTCAATGACATCTCCGCTGAATTGAGAACCGGAATCAATCATTGTGGACAAATGCCGCTCTACATTGCCTATCGGAATAAACATTTTTCTTCGTTTGTGATTCAAAAAAGTAAGCGTTTCGTTGATTGCAATACGATAAATCCATGTGGATAATTTCGATTTCCCTTCAAACTCGTGAATCTTCTCAAATACCTTGATAAACGTTGCTTGCACCAAATCATCCGCATCGTTGTGGTCGATAACCATTCGTCGAATCACACGGTAGATCCGCTCTTGCTCTTGTTGCATCAACTGCCGAAAAGCAAAATTGCGACTTTTCTCATCACGAAGTTGTTCTATGAGAGCCTGTTCATTCATTCGAGGAAATAACGGCTGTGCCAATTAAACGATCGTGATTATCGGAAAAACCTTTGTAATACACATAGATGATATAGTCGTTTTCCGTTTCTTGATGATTGCCTTCAAAGCGAGTAATATCAAGGGTTTCAATTTTTTTGTCGAAATATACGTATTGATAATCGTAGAAACCTTGTTTGAGGAATAACAATTTTTCGTAACAATTTTTCTCGAAATTGTAGGTCATTTCGGAGTTTTCATCAATGCTCCAATGGGTCAAAGCTCCGTAGAGATGAACACTTGCATCTTTCCCTTGATAATTGGTGTACAGAGGGAAATAGACATATATATATTCCGCTTCAATCTCCGGTTCGTTCCGTCGATCGGCACGCACGTAGAACCTTCCATTGAGGTCATCACCATTGGTATAGATCTTTGTTGCACGACTTTCTCCGGCATAAACCTGCACCAGATATTGGTTGTTCATCGTTGAAATATCTTCTACACCATAGCCGTTGAAAGATAAAAAACGCGATTCAAAATTGCGAAATTCATCACTTCCATCAAAAACCAAATCTTCGGAATTGGTGAATTTCAAAGTCTTTCCAACGATATACTGCGGAGATACTTTGCGCACATTGTCATCACGACCGTTCTGCTGAATCAAGACTTTTAGATTTTGATACGGTTGTTGAATGTCGAATCGGGATGATGTAATGTCAAATTCAAGTTCCTGCTTGCTTCTGCGATACTCCACACGCTTAGGGGGAATGACCTTTGCGTTGATTTCGACCGATTGTTCACTGACAAAAAAATGGATGGTTTCGAGTGTGATTTCAGGTTCATTCACATCGTAAATCTCACATTTGTAGTTTCCTGAAAGCAGGAATTTGGTGTAGTTATCGGGGAACGAAAACTCGTAATGCGTATAATCCGTGCGTGTGTTGAGCGAAAAACGAACATCGGTAATAGCGTTGTAATTTGTGCCTTGTAAGTATTGAATGGGTTGTAAATCCGAATTTTCCCAATCGGCATTGCAAAGCACAAAACGGTATTCCAAGGAGCGACTGTCCACAGAAATTTCATCAAACGAAACGTGCACTTGATTGCTTGTGTTCAGCTGAATGATCGGATAATCCATAATCGTATTCGCAAGAACGCATCTCACGCTTGAAAATGTTTGCGTGAAACCTTGCACGGAAAGAGCAATAGCGAAGATTATGCAGATTATTTTGTTCATTGTTCGGGTCTTAATGGAAGAATAAATAAGCTAATAATATCGCAGCAACAACTCCTACGAAATCTGCGAACAGTCCGGCTTGCACGGCGTAGCGTGTACGTTTGATGCCTACCGAACCGAAGTACAATGCGATGATATAGAACGTTGTATCCGCAGCACCTTGGAATAGACAGGAGAGGCGTCCAACAAAACTATCCGCACCGAAAGTAGCCATACTTTCCACCATCATTGCCTTCGCACCGCTACCACTCAAAGGCTTCATCAGTGCGGTAGGCAAAGCTCCCACAAAGTCTGTGTTTATGCCAAGTCCCGACAAACACCACGCCAATCCGTTCACTAAATAGTCCATTGCTCCGGATGCTCTGAAAACAGCAATAGCCACAAGCATTCCAACAAGGTAGGGAACGATTTTTATGGTGGTCGTAAATCCGTCTTTTGCCCCGTCGATAAAGGCTTCATAAACGTTGATACGCTTGTATAAACCTCCTCCGATAAATCCGCAAATAATCAACAATAAAATACCGTTACTGCCTACGCTTGAAATGACTTCCATTTGTTCTTTCGGCAAGGTTGAGAGATAGTAGGTGAGGGCACCTAAAACGCCCGTAATTCCTATAATCCACGCAAGGATAGTTTTGTTCAGCAGCTTGATTTTTTGTTTGATGCCAACGGCGATAACAGCGGCTAAAGTTGAGCAATAGGTTGCGATCAGCACAGGAATAAAAACGTCGGTCGGATTGCTTGCGCCCATAATTGCACGTTGAGCGAGAATTGCCACAGGAATAACGGTTAGCCCGGATGTGTTGATGACAAGAAACATAATCTGCGCATTGCTTGCCGTATCTTTTTTCGGATTGAGCTCTTGCAAACTGTTCATCGCTTTCAGTCCGAGCGGTGTAGCAGCATTGTCCAAGCCGAGCATATTGGCAGAAAAATTCATCAACAGTTGTCCGGATGCGGGATGATTTTTGGGGATTTCAGGAAACAAACGGTTGAAAAAAGGTCCGACGATTTTTGCTAAAACGCCCACAGCACCTGCTTTTTCGCCGATATTCATCAATCCGAGCCAAAGGGTCATAATTCCCGTAAGAGGTAACGCAATATCGATTACAGCCATCTTCGATGCGCTGAAAGTCGCATCAATAATGGCTTTGAACGTCAAGGTGTCGCCACTGATTGCGAAATTCAATACTGCGACAACAAACGCAATCAAAAAAAAGCCGATCCAAATATAATTCAGTACCATAATTATTTACGTGGATGATTCATACGGTATTTTCCACTGATATGTCCTTTTGAGATACCGTCCAATTTTTTTCGCAGAAGTGTTCTTCGCAAACTGCTTAAAGAGTCTGTAAACACTCGTCCTTCCAAGTGATCATTCTCGTGTTGCAACACGCGAGCGAGCATACCGTTAAGGGTTTCTTCGTGATGTTCAAAATTCTCATCGTCATATTCAACACGAATAGTAGGCTTGCGCAAAACGTCTTCATTGATGCTTGGAATACTCAAACAACCTTCGTTATATACCCACGCATCGCCGCTCTCATCAAGGATTTCGAGATTGATGAATGTTTTTTGGAAGCCTTTCAGTGCGGATTCCTGTTCGTGAAAAGGATCGCAGTTGACTACAATCACGTTCACGGGAACATCTATTTGAATTGCCGCTAAACCCACGCCGTTCGCGTTGTTCATAGTTTCGTACATATCGGCGATTAAGGCTTTCAATTCGGGATAATCTGCTGTGATTTTATCCGATTTTTTTCGTAAGTTAGGATGCCCGAAAGCAAGAATAGGTCTTATCATTTCTACTTTTAATTATCTGTTTATCTGCCAAATTCCAAATACGACTGCAACATAATGGTCGCACTGATTTTATCGACAGTGGCTTTATCCTGCCGGTCTTTTTTCTTCAAGCCCATATCAATCATCGTCTGAAACGCCATTTTAGAAGTGAAACGCTCGTCCACACGTTTGACAGGGATATGAGGATAAGTTGTTTTTAGTTTTTTAACGAAAGGCTCAATAAATCGGCTACTTTCGGAGGGTGTTCCGTTCATTTGAAGAGGCTCTCCAACTAAAAATAGTTCCACATTTTCTTTGGATAGATAGGTTTTCAGGAAGTCGAATATCTCTCCGGAAGGCGTTGTCGTGAGCCCGTTTGCGATGATTTTGAGTTCATCGGTAACTGCGATACCTACACGCTTTTGTCCGTAGTCGATAGCCATTATTCGTCCCATATTCTTATTTTTCTATTCCAAAAAAACGTCGTTTTTGAGATTTCGGGAAAATACCCTCTTTAACTTGTTTCACATCTTCTATCGAGTAGAATGCGTTAGGACTTGCGCTGTTCAGAACTTCCCGAAATTTCGCTAAATCCACACGATTGAGAACGATGAAAATAATTTTTACCTTGCCGTTTCTGCCTTCTCCGTCGATGATTGTGAATCCGAAATTTTCCTTACGCAGAGCCTCCATCAGTGCGGGTTCATCTCCGGGTAGAATCACGCGAGCAATCACGTTTCCGAGCGAAAGACGTTCTTCGATAAGCATTCCCACGTAGTTTCCGGTTGCGAACCCTGCTGCGTATGCAATAAAGCACAAAGGGTTTGAAATATCCGAAAAAATTTCCCGAATCACGATGATCCAGATCAAGGTTTCGAAGAATCCCATAATCGGAGCGATGTTTTTATGTCCTTTGGCGATAAAAACAACGCGCAGTGTTCCAATGGATTGGTCGCATATCCGGGCGAAAAAAACGAGCAACGGGAGCAGTACCCAGTCGTAAAGTTCGGAGAAATTCGAGAAGATGGATAACGGTGTCATAAATTTTTTTTGCAAAGATACGAAAAAAAAATAGGAATAGGCGAAAAAAAAATTTGGAAAATCAAAAAAAAATTCTTAACTTTGTACTCCTTGAAAAAAAACAGAAATTTAACAAAAAATTAACATAAAGTTAACAAAGGATAAAATTAATAAAAAAAATAGTAACTAAAAAAACGAAAAAATGAGAAAGTTTGCACTGTTATTGGTATCACTATTGCTTTTAGGAGCACAGATGCTACAAGCGCAACGCACGGTTACCGGTACGGTCATCAGTACTGAAGACAAACAAGGTATTCCGATGGCGACGATTCAAGTCAAGGGAACTACTGTGGGAACCACGACTGATTTGGATGGTCGATACACCATCAATGTTCCTCCCGAAGGGACACATTTGATTTTCACATTTATGGGTATGGCGACACAGGAAATTGCCCTTGATGGCAAGACTACGATTGATGTTGCGATGGCTCCGGATGCAACGGCACTTGAAGGTGTCGAAATTGTGGGCTACGGTTCTGCACGTAAGGTGGGAACTGCCGTAGGTTCAGTTCAACAAGTAACGGCTAAAAAGCTGGAAGCTAAGCCTGTTGCCAACGTTTTGGATGCGCTTCAAGGTCAAGTGGCAGGTTTGCAGGTGTATTCCAGCTCGGGAGACCCTACCGAAACACAGTCGATGCGTTTGCATGGAACCGGATCGCTCAGTACATCGTCCACCCCTCTTTACATTGTGGACGGTATTCAAGTTGCCGCAAGTAGTGTGTTGGCAATGAATCCGAATGACTTTGAGTCGATGACTATTTTGAAGGATGCTTCTGCAACGTCCATCTATGGGGCGCGTGCAGCAAACGGTGTCGTAGTTATTACCACTAAACGTGGGATACGGAACTCCGATGCGAGAGTCGTAGTTCGTTCGCAATGGGGAATTTCCAAGTTAGCAGAAAGAGGATTTTATGATATGATGTCCACGCAAGAATACTTAAAATTCTATCAAGAATTGGGTTTTTTGACTCCGACAGAGGCTGCGAAGATTGATTTTGAAAATGGATTAATTTCTACGAATTGGATTGATGTGTTTATGAGAGATAATGTTCCTACAACACAAACCGACGTGTCTGTTCAAGGAGGTAGCGATAAGACGGTTTATTTTGTGTCGGGTAATCATACCTACAACGAAGGAACTGCCTACGGGAATTACTATAAACGCTACACTGCTCGCACGAACGTAGAGTCGCAAGCGAAGGATTGGTTGAAAGTAGGATTGAATGCAACTTTGTCGCGCGATGAACGGAGAAATAACACGAACTATGATGCTGCGTACTTAAGTGGCGGTTTGTCGTTTCTTTTGCGTCCGTATGAATCTCCTACAAATGCCGATGGTTCAAGAAAAAATATATTGACGATAAACAACGCTATGCCACATCCCGAATATATGGCAGAGATGCAGAAAACGATCCATACGAATTCTCAATTGATCGGTGGTTTTTTCGTGGAAATTACGCCTTTGAAAGGTCTTAAATTCATTAGTCGATCGGGTACGGATGCACGTCAATACCACTCAGACGGTTTAACCGATCCGCGTTATGAATATGGATCGTCAAAAGGAAACGGAGGGCGTTCATCTACCGACCAACAGTTGATCAATATGACGACAAACAATGTTGTTGAGTATGCATTTGATCTTAATAAAGTTCATAATATCACGGCAATGGTGGGACAGGAAGGCATTCTTTACAATTTCAGTGGAACTACCGCATCTCAACTCGGAATACAAGATTATCGCCAAATCCGTTTAGGGCAGGGAAGTGGTGTCCCAACGGTAGCACAAAATTCCTCCTCGTATGCGTTTTTGTCGTTCTTAGGTAGACTGGATTATGGCTATGATGATCGATTCTATGCAGATTTCTCGTTGAGAAGGGATGCCAGTTCACGCTTTGGTGCGGAGAATCGCAGTGCATGGTTTTGGGCTGTCGGAGGACGGTGGAACATGAAAGGGGAAGACTTTCTTAAATCCATCAAAATGCTTACTGACGCCAGCGTGAAATTGTCATACGGGATTCAAGGAAACTCGGAAATTGGAAATTATGCAGCCCTTGCACTTACCAGTTCAACGGGGCAGTATCAAGGAAATATGGCTTGGGCTATATCCAATCCGGGAAATCCGGGACTGTCGTGGGAAAGTCAGTCTAAATTGACGTTTGGATTCCGAGCTGAATTTAACCGTAAATATACCGTGGAAGTTGACCTCTACAACCGTAAAACTACGGATATGTTGATGAGTGTGCCATTTCCTCTCACGTCGGGCTATTCGGCTGCAATGGATAATGTAGGTTCACTTGTAAACCGAGGAATTGATGTTAACCTTGGTGCAACATTTGTTCGTACAAGAGATTACTCTGTGGGTGCTAATTTGGTGTTCAACTATAATGCGGAAAAGATTACGAAATTATTTCCCGGAGCCGAAGGAAGATGGATGATTCCGGGTACCGGTATGGCTTACGTTGAAGGAGAGCCTGTGATGTTTTATTATCCGATGTATGCAGGAGTTGACCCCTCAGATGGACGGCAAATGTGGTACGTCCCCGGAGAAAATATAGATGTAACAACGACCAATGGGAAAACAACTAAAAATTTCAATAGCGAAGCACTTATGCAAAACACAGGAAAGAAATACAATGCTCCCATTGCGGGAGGTTTCGGCTTGAATGGCAGCTATAAGGGCTTTTCACTGTCTGCCGACTTTGCTTTTGTACTTGGAAAGTGGATGTTAGATAATACATCCTACTTCGCAACGAACCCGCAAGCATTCAAATTGCAAAATCAAATTCGGGATGTTTTGGATTATTGGACGCCAACTAATACGGACGCCAAATATCCAAATTGGAAAGACCCCAACAATCAAATGCAATTTGATACGCACTTGTTGAGCAACGCATCATTTTTACGGCTGAAAAACTTGTCGTTATACTATACGTTGCCTAAACCGGTGGTTGAAAAAACTAACGTGATAACGAATGTTCGCGTGTTTTGTGTTGCGCGTAACTTGTTGACATTTACTAAATATATGGGTATTGACCCCGAAGTTGATTCGCACCTGGCTCTTGGATCTTATGGCAATAGCAAGCAGTATCAAATAGGCGTGGAAATCACATTCTAATAATTGTTATTCATTAAATTAAAAACGTAAGAAGATGAAAAAAATAATCAATTTAATAGTTGTTACAAGCCTTATGAGCCTGTTTCTCCCTGCTTGTAATTTGGATAAGTTGCCCGAAGGAAGTATTTCTACCGAAAATGCGTTTAAATCACACGATGATGCACTGAAGCATCGGAATGGTCTTTATACGATTCTTCGTGCCCTGCAATACGGCGCATACACTCAGGTTGCCGAAATGCAAAGTGATATGTTCAATGCCTCACAAAATTTCGGAAATGATGGAGGGGATGTACATGGTTTACAGAACACACTCCCCGGTAGCCAATACGTTAGCGCTCTTTGGGCAGGTTATTACAGTGCCATTGCACAAATCAACAACTTTTTGGAAAAAGCTCCTCTTGTTCGTGAAAATGCAACTTCGGAGGAACAAAAGCAAATTGATGGTTACATTGCAGAAGCGCATTATATGCGTGCGTATATGTATTCTAATTTGGCAAAATACTTCGTTCAGGATTATGAAGATACAGATTCTGAATGGGGTATTCCGTTAGTAGAAGATTATAATATTGAAGCTACTCCTTCGCGTGCATCTGTGCATAGAATATATAACTTTATCATGGATGAACTTAACGAGGCAGGAAAAATATCTGCAAATAGTAACACAACAAGCGAAAGCGTAAATAAAAATGCGGTTGCGGCATTGAAATCGAAAATGTATTTGCTCACACATCAATACGACAGTGCTTATTCGGTAGCAAAAAGTTTGTTTGATAATAGTAGCTATCCGTTGGATAGAGTCGATACTGTTTTTAGAAACGGTTGGCGGTTGGATAATACGAGAGAAGATATTTTTCGTTTAGATGCCCGTATTACGGAGCTTGGAATGGGAACATACTCCCGTTTTATGGAATGGCAATCAGGTTCTAAAAAATATCAACCCCATTGGATTCCTACTCAAAAATTTGTAAATTTGTATGAAGATCCTAAAAGTGTGGACGACGGATCTATTACGTATAAAGATTTCCGCAAAGATGCTTTCTTGTCGGATACGAGCAAGGATGTTGTTCGCGTTGCAGGAAAAGACTATCGTGTTTATTTTTTGAAGAAATTTCCCGGAAATCCGGCTTTATTTACGGATAAAGAAACCAATTATATGCACAAGCCTAAAGTGGCTCGAATAGCAGAACAATACCTGATTGGAGCAGAAGCTCTTTTTGAAAAAGGAGATGAAGCCGGTTCTCGTGAAGTCTTAAACAGATTGCGTGAAGCACGCGGAGCATCGCCGACAGCAGAAACGGGAGATGCCTACAAACAAGTATTGCAAGATGAGTGGGCGCGAGAAATGGTTGGAGAAGGCGTTCTTATTGAATGTTTGAAACGCTGGAAAGTAGGATTCATCGGACGCACTCCGCAAGTTGAAGAAGCAGTTATGGTTAGCGATGATTTTACAAGATTGAATTGTAGCTACGGTACGACAAATTTCGACCATTTGACGTTACCGATTCCGATCAACGATCTTCGTACAAATACGAACCTCAAACAAAGCCCGTGGTGGTAATAATTGATATTGCCTTCCGGCTTATACAAAAAAAGCATATCCTTTCGGATATGCTTTTTTTTATGGGTAAAAGATTTGAATTAAATCTCCCAAGTGTCGCCCGAATTGAGCAGGTCGTCCACACATTGGATTTTTGACGTTCTCTTCGCCTCATCCATTTGAATTTCAAACAACTCATTGTAAGTCGGGAACGGTGCAGAGCGAATTACACCCAAAGCAATCGGCATCTCCGGTAGGTGCATCTTCGCAAGCATCAAATGAATACCCGGATCTTTGCTGTATTGATCGTGTACGAGAATATCGCTCATCGTGATACCGTTTTCGCCAACAGTTACCACTTCCAAACGTCCCATACCTTGATTGAAACGGATTCCCTTGTTTTTATTCGTTCCAAAAATCATCGGTTCGCCGTGTTTCAAAATCAATTGAGCATCATCACGCGTTTCTTTTGAAGTAATTTTGGAGTGTGCTTTATCGTTGAAGATAACACAGTTTTCCAAAATTTCAACCACGGAAGTTCCGTCGTGTATGGTTGCTTCTTCCATGATTTCGGTAAGCAATTTCGGATTGGTGTCCACACCGCGTGCGAAAAACGTGCCTTGCGAACCCATTACCAATTCCCCCGGATTGAACGGCTGCTCAATCGTTCCGAAAGGAGATGTTTTGGTTACAGCACCCATCGGAGAAGTCGGAGAATACTGACCTTTCGTTAATCCGTAAATTTGATTGTTGAACATTAAGATATTCACGTCCATATTCCGACGAATAATATGAATGAAGTGATTCCCTCCAATTGCAGTGGAATCCCCATCACCGGTGTTGATCCAAACGCTGAGTTGCGGGTTGAAAATTTTCACACCTGAAGCAATCGCATTCGCACGTCCGTGAATACCGTGGAATCCATACGTGTTCACATAGTACGGAAAACGGCTCGAACAGCCGATTCCGGACACCAACACAATATTCTCTTTCTTGTAGCCGGTTTTCGGAAAGGCATTCGCCACAGACGATAAAATCGCATGTCCACCACATCCCGGACACCATTTCACCATTTGGTCGCTGACAAAATCCTCCTTCGTTAGAGGAGCCTCAGATTTCGGTATAAATACAAATTTCTTTTCCATGATTATTTACCCTCCATAATTTTGGTGAATTGTTCGGTTAATTCGCTTACAGTGAAAGGCAAACCTTGCACTTTGTTGTATTGCAACATGGGAATATGCGGGAAGTTCATACGCAAATAATTCACAAACTGTCCGTCGTTCAACTCCGTTACAACCACTTTTTTGAACTTCGAAAGCAATTGTTCCGTGTTCTTCGGAAGAGGCATAATGTAGTTGAAATGCGCGTGTGAAATTTTCTTGCCTTGTGCTTGCAATTCCTGAACAGCACTGAGGTTTGCTCCTTTCGTTCCTCCCCAACTTACAACCAATAAATCGCCACTTTCTGCACCCACAACTTCTTGTTGTGGCAGACGTTCCGCCACTTTCAGCACTTTGTCGCGGCGCAGATTGGTCATCACTTGGTGATTTTGCGGATCGGTGGAAACAGAACCCTTTCCGTTTTCTTTTTCCAGACCTCCGATACGGTGGCGCAGTCCTTCCGTTCCGGGGATTGCCCATTGGCGAACGTGCGTTTTAGGATCACGGTTGTATGGCAAATAATTAGGGTCATTTGCTTCCGCGATAGGCGGATGAATGGTCGGGAGATCCGCCATTTTCGGGATTTTGAAGAGTTGCGAACCGTTGCCGATATATCCATCGGTCAAAAGAATAACCGGAGTCATGGTTTCCATAGAGAGCTTTGCAGCTTCGAAGGCAAAATAGAAACAGTCTGCCGGAGATGATGCTGCCATAACGATCAGCGGAGCTTCTCCGTTACGTCCGAACAGGGCTTGATAGAGGTCGGATTGCTCCGATTTTGTAGGCAATCCCGTTGAAGGACCACCACGTTGAACATCCACAATAACCAACGGAAGTTCAGTGATTACAGCCAATCCAAGTGCTTCCGCTTTGAGCGAAAGTCCGGGACCCGATGTTGTGGTACAAGCCATTGCACCTGCGAAACTCGCACCAATCGCAGAACAGATACCGGCGATTTCATCTTCCGCTTGAAACACGCGTGCTCCAAGAGATTTGTGTTTAGCGAGTTCAATCAAAATGTCTGTTGCAGGCGTGATAGGGTAGGAGCCTAAGAACAGCGGTCTGCCCGATTTTTCAGAGGCTGCAAGCAATCCCCACGCCGTTGCGATGTTTCCGGTAATGTTGCGATAACGTCCTTTCTCCATCGTTGCGGCAGGAACGTCAACAACAGATTCCACGATTTCCGCAGTATCTGCGTAGTCGTAGCCTGCACGGAACACACGTTTGTTGATTTCAAGAATTTTGGGCTTTTGTGCAAATTTCTTGTCGAACAAGTGATTGATGTGCTCGATGTCGCGACCGGTCATAAAGCAAAGCACTCCGAGTGAGAACACATTACGACTGCGATCGATGGTTTTCGCATCAATACCCAATTCTTCACACGCTTTTTTGGTAAGCATACTTACCGGTGCAGGAACGAGGTTGTACTTGTCCAAACTTCCATCGGTGAGCGGGTTTGAGGTGTATCCCGCTTTTGCGATAGCCTCGTCGTCGAACGTGTCGGCATTAACGAGTAGGGTTGCGCCAATCTTCGCCCATTTCAAATTCGCTTTGAGTGAGGCGGGATTCATCGCAACAAGCACATCGCACAAGTCGCCCGATGTGTGAATTTGTTTTTGGCCAATGTGAACTTGAAAGCCGGAAACGCCCGCAACGGTGTTATGCGGAGCTCGGATTTCGGCAGGATAGTCGGGAAACGTAGCCAAATCGTTCCCTGCAAGTGCAGAAGCGTCGGAGAACAACGTGCCGGCTAATTGCATACCGTCACCTGAATCCCCGACAAACTTCACAACAAGATCATCCTTTTGCAGAATTGAAGAAGTTTTAGTCATATCTCTATTTACGTTTTTTTCATACGAAAATTGTTGCAAAGATACGAAAAAAAATGGAACTTATTTCATTTTTTTTCGTTTATTTGCATATTTATTGATTTGTTGATTTGTTTAGTTGTTTAATCGTTGAATTGTTGTCCGTCATCCCGCGCTTGTCGCAGGATTCCCTTGCTATTGGAAAATTAGTTGTTAATTCTTAATTCTTAATTGTTAATTGTTAATTGTAATTTTTTTTGTATCTTTGCATTATCAATTAAACAACAAAAAAATTAGCCAATGAAAAACTAACGTGCGCAACAGCGCAATAAAACACATAACATAAAAAAAGCATTAGCTTTCGTCTTGTTTCTTGGAACTTCTACACTTCAAAAAACAGTTCAAGACGAGTAAGTTGAATGCTCACGGGAAACCGTGGGCTTTACTCGTAATATATTTGAACTGTAAGGTAGTAGAAGACCTCAAGAAACAAATACGGAATAAAGAGTATTGCTCACGGCTTTTTTTATGCCCAAAAATCACTATCGTTTACAGAAACAATGACGTAGGGGCATAAAATTTTGTGTCCCCACCAAAATAAATTAATAACCAAAAAAATTAAACAAAATGAAAAAAATCAAATTCCTTCCGATCCTGTTTGCATTGGGCGCAATGGCGTTGCAATCGCAAACAACCATTTATGTTAAACCCGATGGCACCGGAGACGGCTCATCGTGGACAAATGCCTGCAATATCGACGATGCCGTCGTTCGTGCGGGGTCCGCCCACCCCACGATATGGGTGCAAACCGGCACGTATTATCCCAAAACCATGTTAACCCTGCCCAACACAACCAAAATGTATGGCGGGTTCAAGGGTACAGAAACCAATTTATTACAACGTGATTCCCTGTCGAACGCAACAATTATTGATGCGCAGAAAAAATACGGTTCGGTTGTCCGTATGGGCACAGACTGCGAACTCAACGGATTTGTTATCCGAAACGGCAATGCCCAACACGACCCTTTGCGCAACGGTGGTGGCGTTTGGGCAGACGATAGTTGCGTTGTTGCGAACTGTGTTATCACAGGCAATGCTGCGAAAGTCAGTGGCGGCGGGCTTTATGCGAAAGGAAAAACCCTTATCATCAACAGCACGATTGAAGGCAACAAGGCTGAAAAAAGCGGCGATGATCTTTTTGGGAACTGCACGAGATTGTATGCCGGTGGCGGGTTTTCGGGCAGCGGAACATCTACTGTGATGACCGTTACTCCAAAAGACACAGTATTTATTGCTAAAACAGATACTGTAACCGACACCATCACATTAACGAAAACCGATACCGTTGTGCAAACCCTGTCGGGAATAGAAAACCCTCCTGCCTTGTATTTGGATTTGAAAACGATTGCTCAAACAACGGTGCTACACGGCGTTTTCCCAACGCTTAATGTTGGTGCAATAGGTTCGGGAACGTTTACGTATCAATGGTATCAAAACTCGGAAAGTAACACTACAGACGGCACGCCTGTTACAGGTGCGAATTCGCCCTCGTTCATACCGCCGTCGTCTGCAATCAGTACGGCATATTATTACTGCGTTGTAACAACGGAATATGGCACGGTGAAATCCTCTGTCAGCGGACTTCACACGGTTGCGAGTATGGGGTGCAATTCAAGCACTATTGCTCTTGGGACGGTAAAGTTTGCTACTCCCAACGAATGGACGATTGGTTCTCAAAGATGGTCAGATGTTGTAACTGCAAGTGGTTGCAACAAGACCACTTATAACGGCGGAAACGAAAATAATTACAATGCCGATTGTCGCAGAGCTACTAATGGTTTTAGTGGTCATTATTTTTCGTGGTGTGCAGTGGTGAAATATGGAGCAACCTTGTGTCCTGCTCCTTGGCGAGTGCCTACGAAGGATGATTTTGTTGCTTTGGATAAGACTTTTGGTGGTAACGGTGCTTATCGTTCTGCAAGTCCGTATGGTAAGTATTGTCATGCGAGTTCAGGGAGTGGTACATCTTGTACCAATGCCGCAGGCACTTGGGGTGGTTCCCGGTTTACGGCGCACGCTACGGCTCTCACGACTGGGGTTTCGTACTACTGGTCGTCTACACAGAATGGCACGGCGAATGCGAACACCTTGACCTTCTCTGGCAGCGACATCCAGCCCCTAAACAGTCTCAATAAGAATCGCGGGTTCGCTCTGCGCTGTGTTCGTTAGTCGCCTTTATTCATTAGTGATTAGTGATTAGTGAATAATAGCAGAATACAGATGAATAGCAATGAGCACATCAATCAATGAATGGCAAGAGAGATTCAAGAAAAAACAGCATTCCGTTAGGAATGCACGTTCGGTAGAAAAACGTTGTATTCCCCATCA
>QMCD01001156.1_pt1 | contig 20542 bp, 16 predicted proteins | sample 1821841 | NCBI WGS metagenome assembly QMCD01 (sample SAMN01991225, study PRJNA193472) | Termite gut metagenome, whole genome shotgun sequencing project. | isolation source: worker | host: Macrotermes natalensis
AAGTTTCGGCCATGAAAGAGCTAATTCGGGGGAGGTGGGTAGTTGAAGGATATTATCGATATGATTACCGTACATCATCGTGGAGGTTTCTTTGCGAGTATTGCAAAGGCTATGTGATATGGGAATTCGATGGTCATAAACTCGAATGTTTCAAGAACGGGCTGTCATTTTTTGAAGTGCCTTTTACCGTTGTTCGTGAGGATATACTGCTTATCAATTACTCCGATATCACGCCCGTTTACAAAGTTTACATCGAATCTCACAATATCGTGCTTCGTGATGATGCGCTCTGGCTCTACGATCGTGGAACACGGACACACGCCGGAGAATTCTGGCTCGCACTGAAACTTGTGCGCGAATAACAATATACGCCCGATATAAAACGTGGGGCCGCCTATATTGGCGGCCCCACTAATCGCTGTGACATACTTTCTACGGACATGTAGTCCGCCTGCATAGACCTTTGGGATATTGCAGGTCAAAGGAGCTTTTTCTTCGGAGTGGTAGCTACAAAATCCTTCAGATAGAGAGGTTCGAAATAGGCGGTATCTACGAAGTTGTGCGCGGCAAAGGCCTCCATAGCACCACGAACCAACCCGCGTGCCGATGCCTTGACTTCTATATATTCCGCCCAAGGCAATATCTGTATGCATTTCTCTGCGCCGCTGCCGAATATAACGAATTCCCCATGGTTTTGATGTTCAACGGAGTGCGACCCAAAGTCGGAAACGGACAATCCTGCATCGATCACTTTTGCCTCGACTTTATCGAGAGGCCTTGCGTTATAGTCGAAAAGTTGAGTATAGACCTCCATACGGCGGGCGTCGATCATCGGGCATAACAGGGCGCTTTCTGAGAACCGGCCCGCTACCTGACAGGCGAGTGACTCCAAAGAACCTACTGCAATAAGAGGAATACCCAGTGAGTAGCATAGCCCCTTGGCCGTGGATACGCCGATACGCAGACCTGTGTACGACCCGGGGCCGGCGCTTACGGCAACAGCATCCAATGCCGAGGCAGGAATCCCTACCTCACGTAATATCTCGTCGATATAGGGAGCCAACATGCGGGCATGTTCACTCCCGCCCCCCTCACGTAAGGCCACGACTTCATCGTCACGAAACAACGCGACCGAACATATATCGGTGCTGGTCTCAATGCCTAAAATCATCTTCCCTTCCATAATACGTTACGGTATGCGTTAACGAAAATCAAAATCAGGCAAATGCCTGTCGGTGCCTATATCGATTCCCAATATCAGGCTAATAAAAGCCTGTAATTATAACCGTGATTAGTTATTAACGATTGATGAAGACGCCATTAGGCGGGTGCCTGAACTTGATCACAGGCTTGCCGCAGGCGGTCTAATAATTAACTACTATCCTTTTATTACACCCAGCTCTTTGCCTACTTTAGTGAAGGCGGCTATGCATTTGTCGAGGTGTTCTTTCTCGTGGCCTGCCGAGACCTGCACGCGGATACGCGCCTGTCCCTTCGGTACTACCGGATAGTAGAAGCCCGTAACGTAAATTCCCTCGTCGAGCAAACGCGCGGCAAAATCTTGCGACAGTTTGGCGTCGTAGAGCATCACGGCGCATATAGCCGACTGGGTGGGTTTGATGTCGAATCCCGCGGCAGTCATACCCGTGCGGAAATGCTCCACATTAGCCGCGAGTTTATCATGCAGCGCGTCGCTCTCGGCGAGCATTTTGAACATCTCGATACTTGCGCCGACAACTGCCGGCGGGATAGAATTCGAGAAGAGATAAGGCCGTGAGCGCTGTCTCAAAAGTTCGATAATTTCACGCCGTCCCGTGGTAAAACCGCCGATACCGCCGCCCATAGCCTTCCCGAGGGTGCCGGTGACAATGTCTACCTTGCCGTGCATATTGAAAAGTTCCGTCACGCCGCGACCCGTTTTACCCACGACGCCTGCCGAGTGGCACTCGTCGACCATCACCAGAGCGTTGTACTTGTCGGCAAGCTCCATGATCTTATCCATCGGGGCGACGTTGCCGTCCATCGAGAATACGCCGTCGGTTACGATAATGCGGAAACGTTGCGCCTGCGCAAGTTTCAGGCAATCTTCCAACTCGGCCATGTCGGCATTGGCGTAGCGGTAACGCACGGCCTTGCACAGGCGCACGCCGTCGATGATCGAGGCGTGGTTCAGTGCGTCGGAGATAATTGCGTCCTGGTCGCTGAAGAGAGGCTCGAAAACCCCGCCGTTGGCGTCGAAGCATGCGGCGTAGAGGATCGTATCCTCGGTGCCGAAGTAGTCGGCGATAGCCTTTTCCAACTGTTTGTGGATGTCCTGCGTGCCGCATATGAAGCGTACCGACGACATGCCGAAACCGCGCTCGTCCATTGCTCTCTTGGCGGCCTCGATCATACGTTTATTATCCGACAGGCCGAGGTAGTTATTGGCGCAGAAATTCAGAACCGTCTTGCCGCCCACCTCTATGGCGGCACGCTGGGGAGATTCGATGATGCGCTCGGTTTTGTACAATCCCGCTTCGCGGATACCGTCAAGTTCACTCTGAAGATGTTGCTGAAATTTTCCGTACATAATGTTTATGTTTTTTGATGGCAAATGTACGAAAAAAACAGTTGCGAATTATGCCGTATGCCCGCACCGGCGATTATTTTGGCTGCAACAAGGCTTGGCGTCGAGTGATGCGAGCCGGTGTCAGGGAGTAATTAGATCCGATCAAAACTCATAATTCATACCTCATAATTCATAATTCATAATTCATTCACTATCTTTGTACCTTAAACATATCCGAATTATGACTATCGACAACTACGATTTTACGGGTAAGCGTGCATTGGTGCGCGTGGACTTTAATGTGCCCCTGGATGAAAAATTCAACGTTACGGACGATACGCGCATCCGCGCGGCTGTGCCGACCATAAAAAAAATTCTTGAAGGCGGAGGATCTGTGATCCTGATGACACATCTGGGCCGTCCCAAAGGTTTCGACGAGAAATATTCCGTTAAGCATATAATTCCCGCGGTCGAGAAACTTATCGGAGAAAAGGTGCTCTATTCCGCCGACCCGATGAAAGCCGACGCCGAGGCTGCCGCACTCAAGCCAGGACAGGTGCTGCTGCTCGAGAACCTGCGCTACTATGCCGAGGAAGAGGGTAAACCCCGCGGGCTGGCCGACGATGCGTCCGACGAAGAGAAGAAAGCCGCCAAAGCGGCTGTGAAGGAAGGACAGAAAGAGTTTACGAAAAAACTTGCCTCTTACGGCGATGTATATATCAATGATGCGTTCGGCACGGCCCATCGTGCACATGCCTCCACGGCGCTTATTGCCGAATATTTCCCGAAAGACAAACTCTTCGGCTACGTTATGAACGGTGAGCTGAAAGCTATCGATAAGGTATTGGAGACCCCCGAGCGCCCCTACGTGGCCATTGTCGGCGGGTCGAAAGTGTCGTCGAAGATCACGATAATCGAAAACCTCTTGGACAAGGTCGACAGCATTATCATCGGCGGCGGTATGACCTACACGTTCATGTCGGCGATGGGTGGTCATGTAGGCGACAGCATTAACGAACCCGATATGTGTGAGACCGCGCGTGACATCATGCGTAAAGCGGAACACAAGGGTGTTAAGATCGTATTGGCGGGTGACGCCTTGTGCGCCGACAAGTTCGCCGAAGACGCAAAAACGCAGGTATGCCCGAGCAATGCCATACCCGAGGGCTGGCAAGGGTTGGATATAGGGCCTGAGTCGCGAGCGAGATTCCGAGAGCATATTTTGGAATGCAAAACCATCTTGTGGAACGGCCCCGTGGGCGTATTCGAGATGAAGGCTTTCGAGGGCGGTACGCACGCCGTGGCAGAGGCCATCGCCGAAGCTACCGAGGCGGGTGCATTCTCTCTCGTGGGTGGCGTCGGTGGCGGCAGTCAACAAATTCGGACTGGCCGACCGCGTAAGCTATGTCTCGACAGGCGGCGGTGCACTGCTCGAATATATGGAGGGCAAGGTACTTCCGGGAGTTGCGGCGATAAGGCAGTAAATGAATTGATAATGGATAATTGACAATGGACAATTATTCACGAATGGTTTTACTGCTGTTAGGTTTGACATTATCATAATAATCGGCGCTCTGTCGGAACGACAGGGCATACTTGTGCGGGAGCGCTAATGGCGAACGGTATAATTCATAACTTTTAACTCTTATCCGATATTGGCAAGAGCCGTTAAATACTTAGTTGTTTTTTTCTTCTGTGTGGCATTCTTGCCGCACTGTGCCCGTGTTGCCGGTATCACGGGCGGGCTTAAGGACTCGCTGCCGCCCGTGGTGGTCAATATGGACCCGGCGTTCGGTACGTTGAACTTCGACAAGAAGAGCATCTATGTACAGTTCAATGAATATGTACAGTTGAAGGATTTGCAAAAAGAGTTCTACACCTCGCCGGAGATGAAGAAAATGCCGCTCGTTACTATTCGTAAACGCGGGTTCCGTATAGATATTTTAGATTTCGACTCTCTGATGCCGGATCAAACTTATGCGTTGAATTTTGCAAGTGCCGTGGCGGACAACAATGAAGGGAACCTGCTCAACGGATTCAGATATGTTTTCTCGACGGGCGATTATATCGATTCGATGGTGATGTCGGGCTATGCCGAGGATGCACAGAAAGGTGACAGCGTGAGCAAACCGTTCATTTTCTTCTTCGACGCGGCGTTGGATAGTATTCCGGCGTACGATTCGGTGATATTCAATAATAAGCCCGAAGCTATAGGCAGGGCCGAGAATAACGGTATTTTCATAGCACAGAACCTCAAGCCCAAAGACTACCGCATATATGTCGTGGAGGACAAGAACAGTAACAAACAGTACGATGCAGGGGTCGACAGAGTGGGATTTCTGGATAGTATCTACAACCCTGCGCGGATGAGTGATTTTGCGGCATGGTATGATACTACCCGAAATTATGTGGTGGCCGAACCGCAACTCTATTTCCGCATGTTCATGGACGAACGCCCTGCACGTCAGACCCTGATTACCCCCACGCGACCTTTGCAGCATAAGATTATGTTGCAGTTCGGTGCGCCGTGGCCGCAGATCGAGAGGTTAACGCTGGACAGTATACCGCCCGAACTGATCATTACGGAGTACCTGAAACCCACGCGAGATTCGATAGCATTATGGCTAGACGTTCCATCGGAGCAGTTGCCCGACACGATAAAGGGTGAGATAGTCTATATGAGGCCCGACTCGCTGGGAGTGATAGGTCCTTATACGCAGGAACTGAAATTGGGCTGGAAAAAATCGGAGAGCAATGCCGAAAAGCGTGAACGTGAAAAACGAGAGCGCGAAGCCGAGGAGGGCAAAGAACAGGAACCGTTACCCAACCCGTTCAAAATCACGATGCCTACGGGAAGGATCAATCCCGATAAGGGAATGACGATAGAGTTCGAATACCCGCTTTCTATATGGAGCAATAATTTAGGCGGAATAAGCCTTACGACCGGCGACTCGACGGATATGGTACAGATACCGGTTAATATGGTACCCGATACCGTGTCTGTGCGCAAATGGCACCTACAGGCGGATTGGGCACCGGGGATGCGTTACAGACTATTCATTCCTCCCCGTACATTTATCGATGTAGCGGGACAAACTAATGACAGTATAACACAGGCCTACGAAACACCGGTAGAGAATACTGTGGGAACCGTCGTGGTCGAGGTAATAGGAAAGACACCCGAGAGCGAATATGTCGTGCAGCGCACCGATGAGAGCGGCAACCGTGTGTTGGATGAAAAACGACACGTCAAGACGGGTACGGTGCGTTTCGGATATGTAAATCCAAGCGAGGTGCGCCTGAAGATATTGGAGGATATAGACGGGAACGGCGAATGGAACACGGGTAATCTGGTGAAACGCATGCAGCCAGAGCGGGTGGAGTTCTATGTAGAGGATCCCGATAAACCGTCGATTACTGTGCGTGCAGGCTGGATCGAGAACAAAAAGGTGGATATGAACGAGCTTTTTGCGCCGATCACGATAGAGAGTGTTAAGGATAAGTTGCAGCGTGAAGAGGCGGTTCGGCTCGAAAAATTGCGCGAAGCCATTATCAAAGCACGCGAGGAACGTCTGCGTCGTGAACGCGAGGGTACGGGAGGCGGTTCGGCGATGGACTTTATGCAGAGTGCGACAGGATTGAACATACCGGGATTCTAATGAAACGGATATACATATATCTCGCCATATTGATGTTGAGTGTGGGGGCAGCCAGCGGGCAGCACTATTTCGGCATACGTGCGGGTATAGGTAACGGCAATTCGCGTATATTTCCTATGAGAGAGATGGGTACTGTGTGGGGTCTTAAGTCGGGCGGCGTGTCGTGGAAATATTATACCGACGAGGCGTTCGTGGGCGGTATCGAAGCGGATGCAATGTGGATGCAACAGGGTTATCGCGAATATTATATGAGGACGATCCCTGATACCAACGAACGCGAAAGAACGGGCTATTACCAACGCACGGTGGATGTGGTAATGGTTCCTCTGATCTGGCAACCTCACGTCTATATGTTCAGGCAGCGTATGAGGTTGTTTATGACCGCAGGGATAACGTTCTCACATATTATGAGTTCTGAAGAGCGGAGAGTGGATTATGCAAGCGGGATGGACATTAAAGAAAAGTATGAATTGCTGTCCATACGAGATAACAGATTCGGCTACGGGTTGGTAGGTGGCGGAGGTATTTCGTGGGCGGTGGGACGGTTTGAATTCTTTGGCGAGGCGAGGTACTATATCGGCTACTCCGATGTAATGAAGAACCGTAATAAGTATGCCGACAATCCGCTACGCTCGCCATTGGATGGCATGCAGTTTCAGGCGGGAGCTTTTTTCCGTGTAGGCAAAGGGGGTATAAAATCGACTCAGGGCAATGGACAGAGGCGCAGGCGGGCAGTGCCCGAGCCGAATCTTATGGATGCTGCGACAGGGGAGACTTTGCCGCCCGAACCGCGCGTAGAAGCGGATGCACAGATAATACCGCCTATGGACTAAATTGTAACACCAACAAATAACTGCCCCGTGGGGCACCCGCTATGGAGAATAAGGAGAGTACACGCCAACTTAAGGTGGCGAGGCAGATACAGAAGGATTTGAGCGAGATCTTCGCTCGCGAGGTGCCGTTGCCCGCAGGTGTGATGGTGTCGGTTACGGTGGTGAGGGTCAGCCCTGACCTCGCTTTTGCGAAAGTTTACTTGAGCATTTTCCCGTTCGAGCGGGCGGCGGAGACCATGGCGGTTATCGAGAAACAGGCGTGGATGGTGCGCAAGTCACTGGGCACGAGGGTAAAAAACCAGTTGAGGATAGTGCCGGAATTGGCATTCGCCGTCGACGATTCGTTGGAGTATATCGACCATATCGATAAGCTTTTGAAGTGATGGGCCGCCTCGCATGGCTTATCGCGCGCCGTTATATGTTCTCGCCGAAGTCGCATTCGGTGGTGAATATTATTTCGGTTGTGGCGGCGGTGGCTGTGGGTGTTCCGGTGGCGGCGATGGTTATTTTGCTGTCGGTATTCAATGGTTTCGAAGGATTAGTGAGGAATATGTATAGCGATTTCGATCCCGAGATTATGATCGTGCCTACGCAAGGCAAGGTGTTCGAAAATGTGGACAGGGAGAACCTGATGGTCGTGGAGGGTGTGGAGCAGGTGTCGACGCTACTCGAAGGCGAGGTATTGCTATCTTATCGCGGACGGCAGCGGGAGGCGACATTGCGGGGAGTGGATTCGTTATATGGAGAAGTGGCGCCGATCGAAGATATGGTCAGGCTCGGGGAGTGGAAGTTGAAACTGGGCGAGGTCGAGCAGGCGGTGGTGGGAGCAGGTGTGGCTTATGACTTGAGATTGAATGTGCAACTGTTGGATCCTGTTGAGGTTTTCGTGCCGCGGCGGGGATCGTTCAGTGCATTGTTGCCGGTGGATAGTTACAGGACACGCAAACTGTATCCTGCGGGAGTATTTTGGATGGATGCCGAGACCGACGGGCGTTATATACTCGCGCCTATCGAAGCCGCGCGTGCTGTGATGGATTATCCCGATGGGGTATCGGCGATCATGGTGAAGACGGCAGGTGATGTGCGAGCCGTGCAGACGCGGTTGAAGGATTTGATGGGTGACGGAGCGAGAGTGCTTACGAGAGAGGAACAAAAGGCATCGCTCTATGCCATTATGAAGTACGAGAAGTGGGGGATTTTCCTTATTATATTTATGGTTATGGCTATCGCGTCGTTCGCCATCGTGGGTTCGATGATGATGCTGATCATCGACAAGCGACCTGAGTCGTCGACACTCATGGCAATGGGTGCGCCAGCGGCCCTGATACGCGGGGTTTTTGTCCGTGCAGGTATGATGATCGCGGGCCTGGGGGCAGTGGGCGGTATGATTTTGGGGCTGGGGGTGTGCTTGGCGCAGCAGGCATTCGGATTAGTACGTATACCGGCGCGCACGTTCCTGGTCGAGGCCTATCCTGTGGTGGTTAGGGGATGGGATATGGTGCTTATCGCCGTAGCGCTTTTTGTGATAACGTTTATTATAGCTAAATTTACCGCTGCGAGCGGATGTCCGCATAGGGCAGATATTGATAATTAGCAGCAAATGAGAAGGGGCGTTAACCCTGGCGAGGTATATCTTCCGTTTGCGGGTAGCTCGATGCATTATAGTGATACACGCCCTTACAGGGCAATTTTTGTCATTCCGGAATAAAGTGAAAAACCTACCTTATATTTATAGTGGCCGCGGCTTTCTGCCGCGTAAATGGATGCTCCTGTTCGGTATCGTGCTTATGCTTATTGCAGGTTGCAGCCGCCCTAAGACGATAGGACGCAGCGAATTGAAGCAGATATTCAAGCAAGCTTTTCTGGTGAATGCCTACTACGACGAATTGGGATGGGGCAGGATCATGCTCGATTCGTTGGATGTATACGGACCTATATTGAAACGACACGGCTACGATGTCGAAGACCTGGAGCATACGGTAAACAATTTCGCGCGTAAGAAAAGTTCTAATTTGTCGGATGTGGTGGAGCAGGCCATTACGGAATTGAAGGACGAATCGTCCTTTTACGACAAACATCTGGCAGCGATCGATACTATGTATGCAAGAGCCGGACGCGCTCTGCGACGCGAAGTGCTGTGGAGGGACAGTATTGTGGTGCGTAAGGTGGCTGATACGACAAAACTGCGCATCGATATACCCGCCGAAGAGGGTACGTATGAGATATCGTACTCCTATCTGATCGATTCTTTGGACAAGAACCGAACCATACGTACAACTTATTCATTTATAGATAGTACAGAGCAACGGTATGGCAGCGAGACGGAGTATATGACGAGTCGCGATGTTCGCCGCCGCCCCGCGGTGCGTAAACTTACGGCCGACAGCCTCGCGGTCGAATTGGAGATACTTTTCGGCTCTTACCCGCAGAAGGACTTGAAAAGACCTTATATAAGGGTCGATTCTTTGAGGGTTGTGTACTATTTGCCGCGCGAGCAGGCGCTGGATTCGATCGCGGGACATTGGAATAATCTCGGAAAATATGGTTACCAGGCGTATAGCGACACACTTCGCCCGAACCCCCCATGGCTTGATACGTTGGCCGTTGGTGGAGTTAGATGAGCGTGGCGTTGTGATAAGTCTGCGCGAGTGTGCTGATGCAGGCGAGATCGACTCGATGGCGGGCGTGGAGTTTTATGGCGGGACCATCGACGTGATCGAGGGGGAAGTATTGGATGTACGGTTTATTTAGAACATTAACTTATTAAATAATAGCTCTCCGCGAGTATGCGGCGAGTACGCACTATGAATTTTCTGAAGACTTTTTTTGCGGCATTGCTGGCCATTGTGGCGGCTAATATTTTGTTGATAATAGCCATATTGGTAGTGGCTGCGGGTGTTACTATGGCACTGACCGAGTGCCATACTGTTATGGGCGGAGGGAGCATATTGCGTATAGATTTCAGTCAGGGGATCACCGACCGGCCCGACCATGCAGTGTTTTCGCGGCAGTTGGAACTGAATGAGTCGAACTCGTTGTTGGAGGTTCTCGGGGCCATCGAGCATGCAGCGGCCGACAATAAGATAGAATCCGTCTATATAAATATGACTGGTGGCGGCATTTCGCTGGCAGGATTGGAGGAGGTTCGCACAGCATTGTCACGGTTCAAAGAAGTATCGGGCAAACCCGTCGTCGCGTGGGCCGATTCATACGCGCAGGGGGCGTATTATCTGGCGTCGGTGGCCGATGAGGTGTATGTTCACCCCGAGGGCAGTGTGGCGTGGCACGGTCTGGCGTCGCAGGTATTTTTCTATAAAGGACTGTTCGACAAGCTGGGTATAGGGGTCGAGGTATTACGGCACGGGAAGTTCAAATCGGCGGTAGAGCCTTTTGTGACCGACAGAATGAGTGCCGAAAGCCGTATGCAGATGGAGGCGTTGGTCGAGAGTGTATGGGCGTCGATGCGTGAGGAGATAGGACGGTCGCGAGGTATCGACCCTCGAGATCTGTCGCAATGGGCGGCAGAGTTGGCCGTGGGTAATGCCGAAGATGCTGTGCGCTTAGGGTTGATAGATGAGGTGCGGTATGAAGACAGCGTGGTGGAGGACAGGGACGATGTGGTCGAATTGTCGGAATATATCGCATCGCTCAAAATGCGGCGTTCTAAAGCGTCCCGTATCGCGGTCGTATATGTCGACGGCGATATCGTGGACGGCGAAGGCGATGTATGCGAAAGACTCGCCGAAGTGCGCAAAGACGACGATGTGAAAGGTGTCGTGGTGCGCGTGAACTCGCCCGGAGGAAGTGCGTTGGCCGCCGACCTGATATGGCGCGAGATGACGTTGTTGCAAGGGAAGAAGCCCGTGGTGGTATCTATGGGTGGCGTGGCGGCATCGGGAGGCTACTATGTGGCGTGTTCGGCCGATATGATCCTTGTCGACAGGATGACCATTACGGGGTCGATAGGGGTATTCGGGCTGCTGCCGAATATAGGCGGGGCACTGAAAGACAAGCTGGGGATTACGACCGATGTGGTGGTGAGTGAACCTCATGCCGACATGGGATCGGTGGTGCGTAAAATGGACGGCACGGAACGCGAATATATGGCTCGCGGCATAGAGCGGGTTTACCGTACATTTGTCGGACATGTGGCCACAGGACGCAATATGACATTCGAGAGGGTCGATTCGTTGGGTGGCGGTCGTGTATGGTCGGGTGTTGACGCCGTGACGGTAGGTTTGGCCGACGGCGTGGGGGGACTTCATGATGCCATTGTCATATGCGCTGACCGTGCGGGTGTGGCAGATAATTATCGTGTAGTGGAAGCTGTGGAGGATATGGATGCGTTCAGCTCTTTGATACGTTCATTGGGCGGTGTGCGGGTGGGAAGGCCTTATGACGAGATAGTAGGGATGTTGAAACACAACACCGTGCAAGCTCGTTTGCCGTACGAAATAGAAGTTAATTATTAATGGTTAATCTGTTTCGCAGAAAGCTCTTATATATAAATTAACAAGTATATTAACCATTAACCACTATATATCGTGTTCTCGAAAGAAACTTACATCGGGCGTCGCAGTGCGCTCGCGAAAAAGATGACGGGCGGCGGCGTTGTACTTATGGCCGGTAACGGCGAGGCCTCACGCAATTATCCCGCGAATGTTTATCACTTCAGGCAAGACAGTACGTTTCGCTACTTTTTCGGTGTAGAGCTGCCGGATCTGGCAGGTGTATTGGATCTGGAATCGGGCGAAGCCGTCCTCTTCGGTGATGACCTGACGATGGACGACATAATCTGGACAGGCCCGCAGCCGACCATAGCCGAACTCGGCGCCGGAGTGGGTATTACCAATACCAAACCACTGAATGCTCTTCCGGCGATGCTCAAAGGGCGCAAAGTGCATTTCCTGCCGCCTTACCGTGCGGAGAACACATTTAAGATAGCACGTTTGCTCGGCATGCAACCCGACGAGGTGTCTAAAAATATCTCGATGGAACTGGCGTTGGCAGTGGTCTCGTTGAGGGATAAGAAGTCGCCCGAAGAGATCGCCGAGATCGAAAAGGCGTGCGAGATAGGCTACCTTATGCATACCACGGCGATGCGCATGTGCCGCCCGGGAGTGGTGGAACGCGAGATCGCAGGTACGATCGAAGGCATCGCATTGGTCAAAGGTGCCGGTACGTCGTTCACTTCCATCGTGTCGCAGAACGGCGAGACGCTCCACAATCATTTCTATGGCAATACACTTAGCGCTGGTCGCATGCTGTTGGTCGACGCGGGCGCCGAAACAGTCAGTGGTTACGCCAGCGACTTCACTCGTACAATGCCCGTCAACGGCAAATTCACCGACCGTCAGAAAGATGTATACAACATCGTCCTCAATGCCAACACGCGCGCGTTCGGGTTGGCAAAATCAGGAATGCTCTACCGTGAAGTGCATCTTGAGGCATGCCGCGTAATAATCGATGGGCTGAAATCATTGGGCCTTATGCGCGGCGACACGAACGAAGCCCTTGCTGCCGGCGCACACTCACTCTTCATGCCCCATGGCTTGGGGCACATGATGGGAATGGACGTCCACGATATGGAAGACATAGGTGAAAAATACGTCGGCTATGACGCAGAAACCGAACGCGGTACAGACATCGGCACCGCGGCACTCCGCATGGGCCGCCGTCTGCAACCCGGAATGGTGATGACCGTTGAGCCAGGTATCTACTTTGTCCCCGCATTGATCGAAAAGTGGCGTAACGAAAAACTCAACGCTCAATTCATGAACTATCGCGAAATCGAGAAATATATCGGCTTCGGCGGCGTGCGCATCGAAGACGACCTTCTGATAACCGATGGCGGCAACCGCATGCTCGGCGAACGGCGCATACCCGTAACCGTCGACGAGATCGAGGAATTTATGGCTAAATGATTTTACCACCTTTTTTGATAAAAAGGTGGAGCCAAAAAACCGTGCGTGGCCGCACAGGCCGATTATTGGGTTCGTTCTTTTCCCAGCGTCAGTTATCGGGGATTTTTCAGGCGTAGCCTGTAACTGTTATCTGATAATCTATCTCGAAAACAGGTTTTCGAGATAGATTATCAGATAACAGTTGTAATGCACTTGCGTGCAAAAAATCCTCGCAAACTCACGAATAGTGGGAGGTTGTAAAATGACTGTTTAGTACACTAACATAAATATCCGCCCCGTGGGGGCACCCGCACTTCTTTGGTACTTTCTTGTAAGATAGTACAGAAAAAGTACATACATAAACTATGAATTTGGAAGAAGGATACGTTTTGAATATCGACAAACCGTTGGGGTGGACTTCGGCGGACGTTGTACGTAAGGTAAAGTTCGGGTTACAGCGGGCGGGGTGGCGCAAATTGAAGGTGGGGCATGCCGGCACTCTCGACCCGTTGGCTACGGGGGTCTTGTTGGTGTGTTTGGGGCGGGCGACTAAGAGTGTCGAGAAGTTGCAGGGTGAGCGTAAGGAGTATGTGGCCGATGTGATGTTCGGGGGCACTACGCCGAGTTATGACCTGGAGCATCCGGTAGACTGTACTTTCCCGTGGGAGCATATCACACGGGAGGCGTTGGAGAAGGCTTTGATGGCATTGAGCGGCGAGCGACTGCAGACCCCGCCGATATATTCGGCCAAGAAGATCGACGGTATGCGGGCTTACGAGTTGGCGCGTGAGGGCGAACAGGTGGAGATGAAGCGTGCGCTGATCAATATCTATGGTATGGAATTAATGGAATGGGAGCCGCCGCGTGCACGCATACGCGTCGAATGCAGCAAGGGGACTTATATACGGTCGTTGGCTATGGAGTTGGGTGAGGCGTTGGGCAGCGGGGCACACCTGGTTTCGTTGCGCCGCACACGGAACGGCAATTATACGGCCGAAGAAGGAATGAACATGGAGCAGGTGGCGGAGTTTATCTCGGCGAACCCGAAGAGATTAATCGATAATTAAATCAGTCATTCATCACGCTTCGGATGACGCTGCTTGATGCGTATTTCATTGCGCATCTGTTCACGTTGTAATAGCTATGATTCGCTGTGTTTCTCCTATCTCATATTATCATCTTGAAGCGTGGAACGAGAGAACTTACACTCGTCAAGTCGGCTTCGTCTTTATTGCGCGCGTCTCGGCCATTCGAACAAGTTCGATGGCGCTTAGCGTGTCGTCGGTTAGCAGACTGCCGTTGCTTTAACTGCTCGCGAGGCTCGTATCGAAATGATAATGAAATAAATAATTGCTTTGTGCGGTGATGTGCATGAAACAAAACCGCAAAATCCACGTATAATATCATTATGAAACTATCGCAATACAATTACAAGTTTTCGGCCGACATGCTCGCATCGCACCCTGCCGAGAACCGCGACGAGTCGCGTCTGATGGTCATACGGCGCGCTACGGGCGACATAGAACATAAGGTGTTCAAAGATATTCTGGACTATTTCGACGAGGATGACGTCTTCGTTTTTAACAATACGAAAGTATTTCCCGCACGTCTGTACGGGAATAAGGAAAAAACGGGTGCCGAAATCGAAATTTTTCTGTTGCGTGAACTGAACCGCGACCTGCGGTTGTGGGATGTATTGGTCGATCCTGCACGCAAGATACGTATAGGTAATAAACTCTACTTCGGTGACGACGACCTGTTGGTGGCCGAGGTTATAGATAATACCACTTCGCGTGGGCGTACATTACGTTTCCTGTTCGACGGGAATTACGACGAGTTCAAAGAGGCGCTCTTCAAGATGGGCGAGACGCCGCTTCCGCGTTGGGTGCGCGAGAAGGTAGAGGATGAGGATGCCGAGCGCTATCAGACTATCTTTGCGCATCATGAGGGTGCTGTGGCAGCGCCTACGGCAGGATTGCATTTCAGTCGCCACTTGCTCAAGCGTATGGAGATAAAAGGTGTGCGGCAGTCGTTCATCACGCTGCATGTGGGGTTGGGGAGTTTCCGTACCGTCGATGTAGAAGACCTCACTAAGCACAAGATGGATTCGGAACAGATGAGTATCGGCGCAGGAACGGTTAATGAGGTTAACGCGGCAAAAGAACGCGGACGTCGTGTGACGGCGGTGGGAACGACCGTAATGCGTGCCATCGAGAGTTCGACAACCACGGCAGGGCGCCTGAAGCCTTATGAGGGTTGGACGAACAAGTTTATTTTTGCACCTTATGACTTCAGTGTGGCAGATTCGCTGATCAGTAATTTTCATCTGCCATATTCGACACACCTGATGATGGTGGCTGCATTCGGAGGATACGACCTCGTTATGAACGCTTATGAACTCGCCAGAAAAGAGGGATACCGCTTCGGCACTTACGGCGATGCAATGCTGATTTTATAATTTATGAATTAAGAATGATGAATTATGAGAGGTTTTTATAGCGACAGCCAATTCATAACTCATAATTCTTAATTCATAATTAAATTCGTATCTTTGTAGCCAGAGTGATGAGTAAACCCAAGATTTTGTACGTCTGCCAGGAGATCACACCCTATACGGGCGAGGATGGTCTGGCGGCGCTTTGCCGTAGCCTGTCGCAAGGTATGCAGGAGCGCGGCTACGAGATACGCACGTTTATGCCGCGATACGGGTGTATCAACGAGCGACGCAATCAGTTGCACGAGGTCATCAGGCTGTCGGGTATGAATTTGGTTATCGACGGCAGCGACCATCAACTGATCATCAAAGTGGCGTCTATACCCACGGCGCGTATCCAGATCTATTTCATAGACAACGACGACTATTTTTCGCGTAAGGCGATGTTGCAGAACCCTGCAGGCAAGTGGTTCGAGGACAACGATGAGCGTGCTATCTTTTTTGCGCGCGGGGTTTTGGAGACTGTGCGCAAGTTGCGTTGGGAACCGTCGGTGGTGCATTGCCACGGATGGTTCGCGGCGGTGGCGCCCGTGTATTTGCGCCATGTATTCAACGACGATCCGTTGTTTGCCAACCTGAAGATCGTGGTGTCGCTTTATGACAACGAGTTCGAGGGCAACTTAGATGCAGGCTTTGCTGCGAAACTAAAGGGCGAAGGTGTGCCACAGAAAGCGCTGGAATGGGTGGAAAACCCGACTTATGACAATATGATGAAAATGGTTGTCGATCACGCCGACGGAGTTGTGATCGAGGCCGAAGGACTTTCCGGAGAGTTGAAAGAGTACATTACCGCATCGGGCAAGCCGGTGCTCATATCCGATAAAGAGAAGGTTTTGGATAGTTATCAGAAATTTTATGAAGAGATACTTTAGCGGTTTATTTATAGCCGTGGCGATGTTGGCCGCAGGTTGTACCGATGTGGACGATACTTTGGGGCAGGAATTTATACCTGACAGCCAGCAGATGGAATTGGGAATCGGCACAGTAGTGCCGTTCGATGGTTTTATAGCGCTCAACGATTCGGTACCCGCAAGCGGGCAGGGCGTGATATTCATCGGCAGCATGGAGAATGAGGTCCTCGGCGGAACGAGAGCTACTGCGATGACCGATTTCTATCCCCTTACGACAGATTGGAACGAAGGAAGATTTTTCGGATTCGAACCGGTGATAGACTCGGTTTATTTGCAGTTTACCATACAGCGAATATCGGGTAAGAGTTCGGTGGAGCAGAATTTTAACATTTATGCCATGCGCGACTCGATAAAGCGAGATTCGGTGTACAGAATGGGCACTCCGGATCTGGCATCGAAGGTCGATTTTGACAAGCCTTTATTCTCTTTCATGCTCAAAGACGATATTCCCGTGGGTAGTGAGGCGGTGATGAAGATAGAACCGACAGAGCACGGGCGGGCTTTTCTGCAAAGGCTGATCGATGTCCCGCAGGAGGTATATAAAAACCCTTGGCCCAAATTCCATAAAGAGTTTTACGGGTTGTATTTTGCGCCGGCTCCCGGAGAGGAAACCGATGCCGCATTGTATGAATTGAGTATCAATAACAACACCGGAGGACTCATTACGTTTTTCCACAACCATGACCGTGAAGACCCGGAGCAAAATGTCGATACGGCCTTTGTGGTGTATGACTTCCGCTCGGTGAGTTGGTATATAGACAACAGGGTCGTAAATACCCATGTAAACAGCATAGAGTACACTTATCCGGCGGGGGTAGAGGAGAGGTTGGAAGATTTCGATATACCTTTGGATAACAAAATATATGTACAAAGTCTGGGCGGTGTGATCAGTTGCCTGAAGGTGACCGACGAGCTTTTGGAGTGGTTCGGGCAGGCTAAGGGAGAGCATGCGGATATGGTTATCCATAATGCACAACTGGATATACCGTTGGTGCAACCGAATACTATGGCGGAAATATGGGGTATCGAGTCCCAGCCGAGAGAATTGTTGCCGATGAGACTGGGGATGTATTACTATTACGGTAAAGGAACGCCTATTCCGGATTATGATTATGCGGCTGAAAACAGCTCGTATTCTAACGTAACGTTGCCTTATGGCGGTTATTTTTACACCGCAGAAGGAGGGTATTATCGGATGGATGTGACAGAATGGCTCACGAAATTGATGCTCGACCCGGAGAATACTCCGCAAGAGATATGGTTGGGGCCTGAAATTAACACCAGGGCCAATACATATACACAGGCGGCATTAGATACGGACAGGATCCGGATGGTGGTTACCTACACGCTGATACAATAGAGGGAAGGAATGAGCAAGAACCTTGTGATCGTAGAGTCGCCGGCCAAAGCCAAAACAATAGAAAAGTTTCTGGGGAATGATTACACTGTGCGGTCGAGTTTCGGCCATGTGCGCGATTTGGTCAAGAAGGGACTGGGGATAGATATAGAAAAAGGATTCGAGCCGGAGTACGAGGTGTCGGCCGATAAAAAGAAAGTTGTCGCCGAATTGAGTAGGGAGGCTAAGAGTGCCGAGGTCGTATGGTTGGCGAGTGATGAGGACAGGGAAGGAGAAGCCATCGCATGGCACCTGACACAAGTGTTGAACCTGCCCGTGGAAAATACGCGCCGCATAGTTTTCCATGAGATCACAAAGAGTGCTATACTGAACGCTATCGAGCATCCGCGGACGGTGGATATGAATTTGGTGAACGCACAGCAGGCGCGGCGGGTGTTGGACAGGTTGGTGGGCTTCGAGCTTTCGCCGCTGTTGTGGCGCAAGGTACGGCCGTCATTATCGGGGGGCAGGGTGCAGAGTGTTACGGTGCGGTTGTTGGTCGAGAGGGAGAGGGAGATTATAGGGTTCGAGACGTCGCCATATTTCAGGGTTACGGCGGAGTTCACGGCAGAGGGTGTTGCGTTTGGTGCTGAACTTAACAAGAGGTTCGAGACGGCGGATGCGGCGCGGGCGTTCTTAGAAGGATGTGTGGGTGCCGAGTATGTGGTCAATGCCGTAGAGCGCAAGCCCGGAAGCAAGTCACCAGCGCCGCCTTTCACTACGTCGACATTGCAGCAGGAGGCGGGCCGGAAGTTCGGCATGTCGGTGGCGCAGACCATGAGTACGGCGCAGAAACTCTATGAACACGGATTGATAACATACATGAGGACCGACTCTGTCAACCTTTCGGCACAAGCTCTCGCGGCGGCCAAGAAAGAGATCGTGGAGGCTTTCGGTGAGAAATATTCTCATGTAAGGAACTTTAAGACCAAGAGCAAAGGTGCGCAGGAGGCTCACGAAGCTATCAGGCCGTCGTATATGGAGCGTGCGGAAATCGAGGGTACACCTGCCGAAAAGAAATTGTACGATCTGATCCGCAAACGTACGTTGGCATCGCAGATGGCGGCAGCCGAGATCGAACGTACGACGGTGAATATAAATATCAGCACCAGGTCGGAGCATTTTACGGCGACGGGAGAGGTCGTGTTGTTCGATGGTTTCTTAAAACTTTATACCGAATCTACCGACGACGATGCTGCCGAGCGGGAAGACGCCAAACTGCCGAAGTTGACGCAGGGCGAGCTTTTGGAGGCACGCAGTGTGACTGCAACACAGCGTTTCACGCAGTCGCCGCCGAGGTACAGCGAGGCCACACTTGTAAAACGCCTCGAGGAATTGGGCATAGGGCGCCCGTCGACTTACGCGCCTACTATATCGACGATCATCAATCGCGGATACGTTGTCAAGCAGAGCCGTGACGGTGTGCGCCGCGATTTCGAGCGGTTTGTACTGAAAGGCGACAAAATCGTCTACCAACCCGGCAATGAGACCGTGGGCAGGGAGAAAAATAAACTGTCGCCGACCGATATCGGCATGGTGGTGAATGACTATCTGGAGGCCGAATTCGCCAAGATCATGGACTACAACTTTACGGCCAGTGTAGAGAAGGAGTTCGACGAAATCGCCGAGGGCGATATGAGTTGGCGACAGATGTTGACAGCGTTTTACGGCCCTTTCCATACTTCGGTAGAGGAGGCTTTGGAAGAAAAAGGACACCACACCATGCAGTCGCGTGTGTTGGGTACGGATCCCAAAACAGGGCGTACGGTATCGGCACGCATCGGCAAATTTGGCCCGTTGGTGCAGATAGACGGAGAAGAGGGCGAGAAACCTCGATATGCGAGTATGAAAAAGGGACAACTTATTCCCACTATCACGCTTGATGAGGCACTGGATCTTTTTGCATTGCCGCGCACGGTGGGCGAAATCGACGGCAAGGAAGTGGTGATCGGCGTGGGACGTTTCGGCCCTTATGTCCGTTACGACTGCAAGTTTACCTCGTTAGGCAAAGGAGACGATCCGTACAGCATAACCCTCGAACGCGCACAGGAGCTTATAGAGGCCAAGAAAGCAACATCATCCAAAGAACCTCTGAAGACTTTCGATGATGATTCGGAGATAAAAATACTTGCCGGCCGTTATGGCCCCTATATTGCTTCGGGAGGTAAGAATTACCCTATTCCCAAAGCGATCGATCCCCTCACCCTAACCATCGAACAGGTGCGAGAACTGATGGCAAAAAAGAAAAAATAGTGCGGATGCCGTTTCGATATGACAGATGCATGGCATTAAGGGAAACCAATTAAAAAACCGATAATATGAATAAGTTTCTGATGTTTTTGATGGCAGTGCTGTTTGTTATTGCTATGCCAGCCTGTTCCGATGACGGTGAAGATACACCCAGTGGACCGACGGAATATTCCGTAACGGTCGAAGGCGGTACTGCCAGTGTTAATGACGATGTAGTTGAGGCTGCTTTCGAGGGTGACGAAGTGGTGTTGACAGCCGACGAACCCGAGGAGGGCTATCTGTTCGACGGTTGGGACGTTATAAGCGAGAATGTGGAGATCGTCGACAACAAGTTCATCATGCCTGCCGAAGACGTAGAGATCGATGCGAAATTCAGACCGATCGACAAATACCTCATAACGATAGAAGGAGGTACTGCCAGCGTTAACGGCGATGTCGTGGAGGCTGCTGCCGAGGGTGACGAGGTTACACTGACGGCCGACGAACCCGAAGAGGGTCATCGGTTTAATGGCTGGAATGTAATAAGTGAAAATGTCGAGATAATCGAC
>QMCD01002235.1_pt1 | contig 20538 bp, 20 predicted proteins | sample 1821841 | NCBI WGS metagenome assembly QMCD01 (sample SAMN01991225, study PRJNA193472) | Termite gut metagenome, whole genome shotgun sequencing project. | isolation source: worker | host: Macrotermes natalensis
TGAACCTCGTCAAAGACAAGGTTTTGCCCAAATGGAATTATAAAATCAAACCTTCACATGCGTAACGTTTGTAAATGTTATTTAGATGCAAGTCCTAACGGGATTCTGCGATCTGCACTTCATACATGGCGGGCCAATTTTTGCCGGTGATGTAGACCTTGTCCGACGCCGGGTCGTAGGCAATACCATTGAGAACATTGTCGCGCATCTGCACCGGCCCCGCGAGTTCGGCCTTGAATTTTTCCGGCACGAAAACGCTGCAATCGAGCCAGCCGATCACATTGCCCGACTTGGGATCGATTCGCACAATGCTGTTGGTTTGCCAGACGTTGGCCCATACTTCGCCGCGAATGTATTCCAGTTCGTTCAATTTGTCGACCGGCGTTGATTTTTTGGTCCGCGTATCTTTGTGGACCACCTGTATCCGACGCTTTTGCTTGAAATCGACGGGATCAAGAAAACGCAAATACGCGCTGCCATCGCTCATAATCAACTGTTTTCCGTCGAATGCCAATCCCCAACCTTCCCCAGAGTATTGAAAATGCCCTTTGAACTCGAAGGAGCTTTTATCGAAGACGAAACAGTAGCCTTCCCGCCAGGTCAGCAGGAAAATCCGGTCGCCGACTCGCTCCAATCCCTCGGCGAAAAAGCGACCGGGCACGGGGATGTGCCGCACCACTTTTCCGGTGTCAGGCTCAACCATACGTAGCGTCGATTTTCCATAACCGCCGGTGCTTTCGTACAGATAGCCGTTTTCAAAGAACAAACCTTGCGTAAAGGCGTGCGGATCGTGGGGCAGGGTGGCCAGCGTTTTCAATTGCAGCGACGAAGGGAGCGGAGCGTCCGCTTGAGCCAAAAGTGTCGGCAGACACAAGAAAAGTATCAACGTCACCGCAAAGAAGCCAGACTTGTTCATCGCTAATCAAATTTCAGGGCACTAAAATAGTCCTTCTTTTCTCGCTTTCCGGCGTTTGCATCGGCAACACCGTTACCGGCGGGATTCGGCGTGACCACAACCGGCATGTCCGCCACCGTGCTGCCCGGCTCATCGGCCTGCAAAAACTTAGGCCGTTGCAGGCCGGCCCGTTCCATGAGCGAACGTGACAAAATATCGTCTTCTCGCAAAAGCTGCGCCGGTGGCGGGCCTGTCGCACCGTTGGCCACAGGATCGTACTTAACGGTGAAGGGATGTTTGGCAATCGACAACGTGACTCCGGGGTCCAGACGCTGATCCGTTGCCTGCTTGCCGTTGACTTTAATGCCGTTCCTACTTTTCATGTCCAGAACGTACCAATAGCCGTTCGACAAGACAAGCTGGCAGTGCTTGCTGGAAACGTTGCCGAAATCAAGCACGATATCGCAATCTCGCCGCCTGCCGACCAAAACTTCCGCTTTACGCAACGGGATCGGATCACCTCCCCCGACAGGAACCAACATTCCCAACATGATCGTATCTTGTTCGTGTCCCAATTACAAATAGTGTCCTTTACCGTCCGCCCTTGAAGAAATTTTTAAGCAGATTGGCGGCAGCGTCGCGGCTGCTTTCGGTTTCCGGTTTTTTGAATCGACCTGTTCCCGGCTCCTGCTGCGGAGCCGCTTCCTTCGTCGCCGCCTCCGCTTGCTCTTGCTGTAGCGTCGCCATCAGTTCCGCGGCACCAATGGTACGGGTTTCCTGATTCTCATCACTTTCATCCCCGGAGAGAAGCCAATCGGCAATTTCCGACTCTTTCTCATCATCTTGCGGCGTGGCCGCCTGGATTTCGACGGTGCGGGTCACCGCCTCGCTGATCGATTCGACCTTGGGCTTCTTCTGTCCCTTTAGCTCCACGGTCAAGTGGACGAAAAATTCCAGAGGCCCGATACTGAGCTTGTCGCCATTTTTGAGTTCTTGCTCCGTCGAGATTCGCTCTCCATTGCAATAGATGCCGTTTTTGCTGCCCAGATCGCGGGCAGCGACATACCCTTCCTCGGAGATGATCGCACAGTGATAGCGGCTAATCAATTCGCTTCGCGGCTTCAAGTGGCAATCATCCGCCCGACCGATGAGAAACTTTTGACCGGTAATCGGAATCACCTGTCCCGCCCTGCTTCCGCTCGCCACGACTAATTGTACATCCATGGTTTCACTATTTTCGAGTTGATTCACCTTCATTTTTTCCCGATCCAGCCATCAGCATACCGTTTTTTCCGAATAATTGCAATATGCGGTTCCCACGCTTTCCGCTCTTCTTCGTCGAGCACCTGCCACTGGGTGTGCCAGCACTCGGCCATTTTTGCCGCCCACTGTTCCATAAACTGTGACGCGGAAAGATTTTCTTCATGACGTGCGTCACGCCGCGAATCCCACGCATTCGTTTCGCCGCCGATTTCATGCAGGCCCGGCAATTCCGGTGCCGCCGGCGAGCGTTCACAAAGTAAACTGCCGTGTTGCAGAACCGCACCGAAACGATCCCGGTACTGGGCACTACCCAAAATTTTAACAAGGCCGAACAGCTTACTTTCCACGACGACATCACCCGGTGCAATGCGCTGGAAACATAAAAATAATTCTTTATCCGACACTGGCACATTTTTAACCCGCTCCGGCCATTCCCTCCGGTCACCGGCCAGAAACGCTTCAATCCCCCAATCGGCCAGAACTCCGATGGCGGCTCGGTGAACCGTTTCGTAAAGTTTCAACCGATGTTCGTTCGCCAAAATATGTCCCGGCGGCACGGCAAGGCAGTACGTCAATTCCAGGTCATGGACAATCGCACCGCCGCCGCTCAATCGCCGCACGACGGCACAATCGATACTGGCTGGATGACGTTTTCGGTCTGCCAAACGCTGAAAATAGCCCAGCGACACGGTCGGTTCCTTCCAAGCATAGAAGCGGAAAATGGGCGTATCGAGATGCCGGGCCGCTTCGAGCAGGGCTTCATCGAGGGCCATGTTGTCAATGCCACTCAGCGAAGCGAACGGAAAGCGATAAATTTTCATTGATGAGTCTTCTGTACGGTCAAGCCGCTTGCGTTCTAGGACGCCGGCTTCCAGATACTTTCACTTGATGTTTGCCAAAACGCCTGGTCACGCGCACCAAGCCGAGCTGGGCCAGCAAAATGACGGCCTGACGCTGCGATTCTAATTTCGGATAGGGAACCCAGTCGCCCCAATTCTCCAAGTAACGATAAATTGTCAGGGCGGGTTTGACGCGGGAAAAAAAGCAAAGTCGAAAGACGCGACAAAAGGCATCGCCGGCCAAGATAATGACAATCGGCGTCCAGCAGAACACGGCCAAGATAAGTGTCATCCAAGATGGAGAAAGCAGTTCCCGTGGCCAAACCGGTCGAAGTGCCGGCAAATCGGAATCTATGCGCAGGAAAAAAAAAAGTTCCGAATGAAAAAAGCCGAGCCAAATATTGATCGCTAGAAGCAAGATGGCCATCGTGATGGCGATATGATCGACGGCGACGGACTCGGCAACGACGAGGCGTGAACCGTGTTCCCGTAGTTCAAACGCGAGATAAATAATCCCTCCCCACAGAGCACCGGCCAGCACGAGCAACCCGCAGCCGTACAGCAAGTGCCCGCAAACGTGGCGGAAAAGCATGAATCGAAGGTTGCCGACGGTCATGTCGCGTGGGAATGCCATGTCAACGAGTGAGTTGCCCAATCATCTCCAGCGTGGCCGCCTCGACTGCTCCTTGCCAATTCGTTTCGCCGAATTTCGATTGGAATGGCTCCTTTTGGTAGGCATACAAAATGCCACGGGAATTATTGACAACGGCCCCCAATCCGTCTTGATCGAACGCAGCCGCAACATCCTTGGCCGATCCGCCTTGTGAGCCGAAGCCGGGCACGAGGAACCAGCAATTCGGCATGGCGGCCCGCAGTTCCGCGAGTTGCTCCGGCCAAGTTGCCCCGACGACGGCCCCGACGTTGCCGTATGTTTCATCCTCGTTTTTGGTGGCCAACGCAAGCTCCTGAACATATTCCGCAACACGCCGATACAGCGTCATTCCCGCGCCGGTCTTATTCTCCACGGCCAAATCTTGCAGCATGGCCCCACCGGGATTCGAGGTTTTCACGAGCACGAAAATGCCCGACTCTCGCTGTGTGGCCGTTTTGACAAACGGCATCAGCGAATCATCTCCCAAGTACGGCGAGACGGTCAGGGCATCGGCACCCCAAGCCGATTTTTCGCCTAAAATTCCGGCGGCGTAGGCCTCGGCGGTGGAGCCGATGTCGTTGCGTTTGCCGTCAAAAATGACGAGAAGGCTCTGGCTGTGAGCATAGCGGATGAGTTTTTCCAGAGCGATCATGCCAGCCGGGCCATACTGTTCAAAAAAGGCCGCCTGCGGTTTCACGGCGGGAACAAGCGGCGCGACCACATCGATCACCCCACGGCAAAACGTCTCAAACGCATCGGCCACCTTGACGCAGTCGTTTGGATCAATGCCGCGACGCAGGGATTCCGGCAGTGAGTTCCATCGTGGATCAAGCCCCACCAGCACCGGGTTTTTCTTGGATTGAATCGCGTGTTTGAGTTTTTGGGAAAATGTCATCGTCGTGGTGAATGTGTATTGATGGCCCCACATCCGGGAACGGCACTACATTCTCCGGCTCATCTTGGCCCCCATCCCTTACCCCATTATATCACCTTGCCAGCACTCACGAAAGCCGGTAAAATGCGGCGATTGCTTGTGCGTACATTTTTTGAGGAGCATACCATGTCCACCATGACACTTGATTTGCCGGAATATCTACACAAATTTGCCGAAACTCGCGCCACGGAACTCCAATTCGCCACGCCCGAAGATTACATGTGCGAACTTGCTCAAATTGCCTATATCGAACACAACAGCGAGTATTTTTGGAAGGAAATCCAAAAAGGACTGGATAGTGGCCCGCCGATTCCGGGCGAACTTGTCTGGAAAGAATTGGACGAGCAACGAAAATTGCGGCAACGTGACAAGGTATTGCAGGAGCAACGGTAATGTTGTTGCCTTTTGATTTTCAGCCTGATGCTCGGCAAGATGTGCGTGACATCCTTGCCTACTTTGACTCGCTCAGCGACACTGCGGGCGACAGATTTTATGCCGCACTGAAAAAAACCGTCGATATGCTACGACGCAATCCTGAAATGGGAGAAAAATACCAATTTGATTCGAAACGCGAAATTCGTCACCGCACAGTCATCGGTTTCGAGAATTACGTAATTTTTTATCGCACCGAAAAAGTAACCTTGCTCATTGTCCGTGTGTTGTACGGCGGTCGCAATTTTTCGACTACTATCTTTTGACTCAACAATAATCCATGCGAACGATCAAAATTTTCGACACGACATTACGAGACGGCGAACAGTCCCCCGGAGCCAGCATGAACTTGGGCGAAAAGCTCCAAGTCGCCGTAGCCCTGGCCGAACTGGGTGTCGACGTGATCGAAGCCGGTTTCGCCATCGTATCGCCCGGAGATTTTGAGTCCGTCAACGAAGTGGCCAAGACCGTGAAGGGCAGCAGCGTTTGCAGTTTGGCCCGTTGTGTCGAAAAAGACATCGAAGCCGCCGCCGAAGCACTAAAACCTGCCGAAAAGCCGCGTATTCACGTTTTTCTCGCCACCAGTCCGATCCACCGCGAGTTCAAGCTCCGCATGTCGCCGGAGAAAAATGTCGAAGCCGCCGTCGCCGGCGTAAAATTCGCGCGAAATCTGTGCGACGACATCGAATTTTCCGCCGAAGACGCCACCCGCACGGAAATCGATCATCTTTGCCGCGTTGTCGAGGCCGCCATCGCCGCCGGAGCCACAACGGTGAACATTCCCGACACGGTGGGTTATGCCACGCCGCCCGAAATGTTCGACCGGATTGACGCCCTGATGAAGCGGGTTCCGAACATCGACAAGGCCGTCCTCAGCGTCCATAATCACAATGATCTCGGCATGGCCGTCGCAACGAGTCTTGCCGCCGTGCAGGCCGGGGCAGGGCAGGTTGAATGTACGATCAACGGCCTCGGCGAGCGGGCAGGCAATTGTTCGCTGGAAGAGATCGTGATGGCACTGAAGGTTCGCGGCGATGTTTATCGCGCAGACACGAAAATTATCACGCAAAAACTTGTGCCGACGAGCCGCTTGGTCTCGACCGTGACAGGCCTGAAAGTGCCCCGAAACAAGGCGATTGTCGGTCAAAACGCCTTCGCCCACGAATCCGGCATTCATCAGGACGGAATGCTGAAAAATCCGACGACTTACGAAATCATGCAGCCGACGGACGTGGGATTTTTGAAAACGGACCTCGTTTTGGGCAAGCACAGTGGCCGGGCCGCGCTAGCCGACCGAGCAAAAACGCTGGGCTTTGAACTGAATCCTGAGCAGCTGGTCAAGGTGTTCGACGAGTTCAAGAAGCTGGCCGACCGCAAGAAAAACATCTACGACGAAGACATTTTGGCTCTGATCGAGCAGCAAATTCACGAGCAGGGCAACGAGCGCAATGAAAATCCCGCAAAAAATTTATGGTCTTTCGTTTCCTACGACATGCGTTCCCGTACCGGAAAAGAGCCGCAGATCACGCTGGTGCTGCGATTCGGCGAACGGGCATTTTCGCAGGAGTTCAGCGGCGGCGACGGGCCGGTGGACGCTCTGTTTCAGGCGGTGCGGCAAGCCGTGCGGGAACTTTCCGGCAGCGACATTTCGATCAAGGAATACAGCGTGCAGAGCGTAACGGACGGCGAGGATGCGCAGGGCGACGTGACGATTCTCATTAACAAGAGCGGCGAAACCTACCGTGGCCACGGCGTGTCAACGGACACGCTCGAAGCCAGTGCGATTGCGATTCTGAACGCGGTCAATCGGATGGGAAAATGCTGAGACAAAAATTCTCGGTCAATCCGGTCTTCAGCCTTCTTTCCGATTTTTTGTTTGGCGATGCGGATATGCAAAAGATGCGAATATGGTTACAATCTAGGCCACCGTCTCTGACCTCAATCAACAAACTCGTAGATGAAACAGGAGGAAAACAATGTTGAAAAATCAAGCAGCACTAGCACTACTTGCGTTAGTGCTTATTTTTTCGGGTATCATCATAGGCATTGGTGTGGTTCACCATCCAAAGATGGACCCACCGACACATCCAAACGCGGTAGGATTTTTCGACCGTGAGCATTCGAGCGATTTTATTGTGTCACCATTGGTTGGAATGCTTGGTTTTATCGGAGTGGTTTTGACCATAATTGTGGCTTGGCAGATGGCCAAAGAAGATCGAGATGAGAATAAACGCAACATTGATGACACCAACCGCTTATCGATTCGACCCTATATCTCCATTGATGTTTGCACTCAAGACCAAGCATCAGCAGTGCCAGCGTCATTTTATACCAATCACATGGACGTTGCCAAGACAACGGAGGATGGGACATTCTATTACCATAACACAAAGCCGAATTTTTGTGTCATGCGGTTTTCCAATGTTGGCGAAGGGGTGGCTTACCGACTGTCATCAATCAGTCACCAACGCTATGTGTCGGATGAACTCTTTGAAAAAGGGGCCAACGGTTCCCCATTATACTGTCGCGTTGTGCCTAATACTATTATCCTACCCAAGTGTGACTTGCTACCGAGTAATCCTTCTGCTCCCCCAACAGGCTACGACTATAACGATCCACACAGGGTCTCGTTTGCGGTTGACCTTGGCCCCGATGCGGACGAGGACATTAAAGTCGAATTCTACGATTTGCTTGGTAACCACTATGAGCAAACATTTTTTCGATTCAAAAACAAAAACACACCCAGAGCCTACGAGCAAAAAATTATCCGTTACGGTTCAAGAGCACCTGAACTCGTCCCTACGGAGGCCAAACAATGACCCACACCATTCGCAAGGCCACCACGGACGATGCGTATGGCATCGCTAAGCTGTATTTTGAAGAAACTGGACGCATTGTTTCTTCTGTTGCCAACATGCTCGAAAAACATCCCGGTATCGTTGCAATTTTAGACGACATCATCGTCGGATTTGCCTATACAGACAAGTTTTCTCCCGAAATTCTCAGGCTTGATAATCTTTTTGTGCGTCCCGACCAACGTAATAGGGAACTCGGCACTCGCCTGATGCGAGACCTTGAGGAGATCATCGACAGAACGTTTCCACCAGACGCTCGGCACGGATATTTTATGAGCGTCTGGGCTATCAAACGATCATCGCAACTGAATACACAACGGTACTCACGAAGGAACTCCGTTCGTAACTTTCGACATACACGCCGTGGCGGGCGGGAACTCGTCCCCGGAACACAACAGAGCTGCGTTTGGCAAAAATGGCCTGCGGTCACGGGCCGCAGGCTCGTTGGCAGCAGCCGTTTTACTTTGACAGTTCCTCAACCGCTTTTTTCGCATCTTCATTCTGCGATTCGGCGGCATCGGACTTTTGTTGCGCTGACCCTTCTTTCGTCGTAAACGTATAAACCACCGGCACGACGAAAACGCCGTCGATTGATTTGAAGTTGAGGAACCGGCTGGCGTTGATCCCAAGCACATAAGGCGTGTTCGGCTCCAGTTTAACGGGCAAAACGGCCGTTCGCTTGTCAAACCACCACGCCTTCTCGGTCGTTCTTCCCGGGAACTTGGCCGGCAGTCCTCCGAGCGTACACCACGAATGACTTCCGACGGCCATGTCCCGGTCGAACGTCACCCGCAATTCCGTAACGGTACTGGCATCGACATCCTTTGCCCCGTTTTCCGGTTCCATTTTCAGGATTTTCGGGGCCTTGGAATCATCGGCATTGTCTTTTTGTTGCGCTGGCCCTTCTTTCGTTTTGAACGTATAAACCACCGGCACGACGGAAACGCCGTCAGCGGATTTGAAGTTGAGGAACCGTCCAGCGTTGATTCCGAGCAGATAAGGCGTGTTCGGCTCCAGTTTGACGGGCAAAACGCAGGTTCGCTTATCCAACCACTTGGGTTTATCCGTTGTTTCCGGGAAACCTTTTCCCATGTTGCACCACGAATGATTTCCCACGATCATGTCGCGGTCGAACGTCAGCCGTAATTCCGTTACGCTACCGGCGTCGACGTCTTGTGCGCCGTTTTCCGGTTCCATTTTCAGGATTTTCGGGGCATTCACGTCATCCACATTGGGTTTGATCTTCCCGCCTTGACGAATAAACCAACTTTCGTCCGTCGTTTTTTGATTTTTTGGATCGCTGTAAAAACGAATTTCGGAATTCTCGCTCCCAAAAGTCCAATCGACGGGCGTCGGATCAAATTCAGCCGAGTCCTTGCCCAGCGTACTTCGATTTTCGTTATACCATTTTCCCCAAGCCTCGGCATCGTAGCCAAAATTCTGGCCCGTCAAACGCGACAGCGAAATTTGGGCATCGATTCTCGTGTTGAAATTGAAATGATAAACGAGCGGAATCAAATCGGGAATGGCCGAGGCATCGCCCAGTTCGCCAAGCATTTTTGTCGCAGAATGACGATAGGCATTATCTTTGAAAACCCGCTCACCGGCAATTTTCGTCAGCAATTCCGTGGCCTTGGGACTTTTCATACGGGCCAAACCCACGATGGCTTGGGTAAAATCATCCGTTTGCCCCTTGTAGCGTGTTCGGATGGGTTCCACGCCTTCTAGCAACGCAATCCATTTCGTTTCCAGTTTTTTTCTTTCGTTTTCATCATCGGGCAGCGTCAAAGCATAATCGGCACGGAACATGTTTTCGTCCCAGCGCACGTAGGCTTTTTGCATGTCATTGAGTTTTTGAAACCAATTTTTTCGATTTCGGACAGGCGAGTGGAATCGAGTGAAAGTTGTGGCGTTTTCTCGTATTCCTCAAACATCTCTTTCGTCAAACGTATCGTTTCGATGTATTTCAGTTGCGGAATCAGTTCGACGAGTGTTTTGTACTCCTCCGGCGTACTAGTCGCGTTGTAGGCGATCAGCACGCCGTCGACCGGTTTGCTGCGGAAATAGCCGCACCGAATGCCGAATTGTGTGAGTTTCGGATTGACGAGATTCAAATAATCCATCGGCGTTTCCGGCCTGAAATCTCCATTCGGTCCGAAAACGACCAAGTGCGTGTAACCGCCTTCCGGCGTTTTCCAAACGGCTCGTTCGACCATAACATCAAACACCTTCGTGTTGCTGTCGACGGTAATCCTCAAGTCCGATGTTTCCGCCGTATGGTATTTCGCATCAATCTCATCGTTATCGGCAAAGAAAACGCTGTACTCTCCCGGAACAATGTAGTCCATCGTAAAGGTTCCATCTTCATTGAGTTTTACGCCGGAAAACGAAAGCCCCTTGATCCATGCTGGCGCAAAAATAATGTTTCCGCTACTAACCGGCGTGCCATCCGAAAACTTGACTTTCCCGGTCAGTGCCGGAGTTGATTTTTCTTCCAGCCCTTCCTTCAGTACCTGTGCAATTTTTATCGCGCGACCGAATCGCTGTTCGACACGTTCTGCAATTTCCGTCGCGTCAAAGGACTGGTCATTACCCATGTTGAGCCACTCGTCGCCTTCTTTGCGGAAAAAGTTGCCATCGTATAAACCGTCGAACGTCCGAAGCCCGAAAACGAACGCTTCTTTGTCGTTGAGCACAAAAACCTCGAAAACGATGAAGTTCTCGCGGTAGATTTTGGCCGTGTCTTCCGCCTCTGGGTTTTCGAGGGACTTTCGCTCTCGCTCCGACATTTTCCCCCGCCCGACGGTCATATTTTCGAGCTGCCCAACCTTATCTTTTCGATTGGAGACGATGAGATTTTTCTGCGTGGCGTAGGAATTTTCCGGCGTGCTCAAGTCGATACCATCGGCGGGAAAATCGGCAATGCGTTTTTTCACCGGATACCATTTGATAATGTCCGATTTCTGTATTTCTTTCCGCAATTCGAGGCTAAAATGGTCTTTCAGCGTGGTCGTGAGGTCATCGGTCCCGGTTTTCGATTTTGCCGATTCCGTTTCGGCTTTTTCAGTTGATCCTAAAAAGAAGCCCGATATTTTCTGTTCTTTATTGACTACCACCATGAAAACGGCGGAGCCGAGTTTGAAATTGCCTTGCTCATGAACACGAATGTAACCTAGGAGGCTTTCCGTTTTGACGGCACGAAAATCCGTCATGTCGCCGAACTTCGTCGTGAGATCAGCCCGGATTTGCTTGAGCATCTCGACGGACAACGCCTTTTTCATCTTCTCATCGTAGAATGAAATGGCCTTGTCGTAATCTTCCTTGAGGAAGGCATCCATGAATTTGTCCGCCGCTTCGACTTCCGGCGTTGGCATTGCTCCCAGTGTTGATCCCGTATCGTTGACGGACACAAATTCGCCGTCCTTCGTAAAGGTGAACGTTTTGTCCTGCGTAATTACATCCTTGCCCCAGATCGTGGCCTCATATTTGTAGCGGATACGGCGATGGACGCTTCCTGGGTTTGGGAGCGATGTTTCCGGCTCACCCCATTCCAACGTTTTGCGTTTCGTAATGTCACGATAATTCTGCGAGAAAAACTTTTCGACCAGCTTTTTCATGCCTTCGGTCGTTGACGTATCCGGCTTTTCGACATCCTGTGGAAATCCGTCCAGGTTTTTCGTATCAACGTAATTCCCGTCTTTGTCGAAGGTGAAATCCTGGCACATGATCTTCCGGTCTTTGTCCCAAATCAGTGCCTCGAATTTGTAACGGATCGTGCCGTTCCCTTTGTCGTCCGTTTGCACGTCGCCCCATTCGAGCGATTTTCGCATCGTGATGTCGCGATAATTGTTCATGAAAAAATCTTCGACGTAGCCCATCATTTTTGCCTTTTCCGCCACAATCGGTTTGGGCTTGTCTTGCGTCTGACAAAATGCCAGCGTGCCGCTCAGCGCGAGCATGAACAGAAAGGCAGAGCATTGCCAAAGGCGTGACGGCCTGACGGAAAGTAGTGTGTTTCGGCCTTCGCCGAAGTCGAGAATCGTGTTGATGCGTTTCATCATTCTTTCCTTTCGTGATAAAAATTGGAGAGTGGACAAATAACGAGCCGGCGTGTGACGTTCACCGGCGGCCAGCCGGAGCAATGTTTCCGCGAGCGTTTCCGCCGTGATATTTCCTTTCGACAGCACCATCAAGTCGCAGGCCTCGTCGGCCAAGAGATCGACTTGCCGCAAACAAAGCCAATAAAGCGGATTCCAAAACAGGAACAGGCCGCAAATGCGTGCGAAAAAGGCGGTCAGGTGATCTCGGCGCGCGATGTGGGCCAGTTCGTGCAAAAAAATGGCGTCGCGTTCTTCGTCGGCGAGCTTGCTTGTAAGCTCATCGGGCAACACCACCGCAGGATGCAGGCCCCAGCACCAGACGGTCGGACTTTTGACGCTGGGCGATGTGAAAAGGATGGGCAGCGACAGATTTTGTAACATCTCGGAACCTCGCAAAAGTGCCTCCTGTGACTCGCGGTCGGGAAACGGCTTGGCGAGGAACATGAGTTTGCGTGACGAAATGATGCCGTAGATGAGCAAAAGTGCGAACGAGGCCATGCCCAGCAAGAATGTTGCGCCGAAAATGGTTGCGAAGTCAAGAGCAGGACCAGCCCCCCTCACCCACTGTATTTCGGAAATACGGCTCTCCCAAAGGGAGAGGGGAATAGTTATTGACTCTACCGATGGACCACCGCCCAGCCAGCCGCCATCGTACACATCGACCACGCTGGAAAAGATCGGCGTCACCACCGCCGCGATGATCCCGTACCAGTACAAATCATGTGCCTGCCACGGCGTTTTTCGCGGGGTGGTTTGGAAAAATTGTCCCAGCAACAGCGCAAGTCCCAAAAGGAGCGTCGATTGCCAAAGAGCGAAAAACAGGACGGTGTTTAGGTGGAACATGGTATTGATTTACAATGGTTAAAAAGAGAGTGTGGAGAGTTGAGAATTGCATGAGAGTCAATATGTCCTGTATCGCAACTCTCAATTCTTCATTCTCAATTTTTCCCGTATTTCCTCAATCTCCTCTTCACTCAGCCCCGCATCATCGACAAAGTGCTGAAACAGCAGCGTTTTGCTGCCGCCCAAAAAAGTTTCGGCAAACGAACGCAGGGCGGAGCCAATCGATTCATTCCGTGACCGGGTGGCGCGATAAATATAAGCTCTGCCTTGCTTTGGATCGCTTTCATGCCGGAGCCAGCCGATTTTTTCAAGTTTCTGTAACGTCGCCAAAACGGTCGTATAAGCCAGTTGGGCCGTATTGGCGGCAACGCTCTCCGCGTTCATGGTGTCAAGCACTTCCTGCACGGTGGCTCCATCGCGTTGCCAGATAATTTCCATCACCCGCCGCTGCTGCTGGCCAAGGTTGTTGAGTTCGAGTTCAGGCATTTTTTGGCTCCTTTCTTACTACCCGCAATAATACTAGTCGCAACAGTATTTGTCAAGCGGTTTTTCTCGCGGGCTTGGCAGGGCAGTGATACGGCAGCAACGCTGAACGCAGTAGTTGAGAACAAGGGGCGGAAAGTGTACAATCCGTTTTTCGATTCCTTCACCTGCCCCTGACGACTCCACTATGAAACGCATTCTCACCGCAAGCCGCGTGCTGCTCACCGGGGCTTCCTCCGGCATCGGGGCTGCCTTGGCCCTGGAACTCGCTAAAGAGGGGGCCGATCTGGTCGTGACCGCCCGACGAAAGGACCGGCTCGACCATCTTGTTGAGAAAATTCAACAGGAGTTCAGCGATTATGCGAGTGAACGGGGCGAACGGAAAATCATTGCCGTGGTTGGTGATATTACCGATTCGGACACGCGCGAAAAATTGATTGCCACGGCAAAATCCGAGCTGGGCGGCCTAGACATTCTTATCAACAACGCCGGGGCCGGAGCGACCTCCTTGATCGAGGCGACGACGGAAAAAACGCTACGTGACATGATGGAACTAAACTATTTCGCGCTCGTTCATCTCACGCAACTCGCCTTGCCGCTGCTCAAGGAATCCGCCCTGTCCGAGGAGCGGCAATTGATGTTGCATCGGTCTTTGGTCGTGAATCTCAGTTCGATTGTCGGCCTACGGGGCGTGCCGCATTACGGTGCTTACGGGGCGGCCAAGTTCGCGGTGGCCGGCATTTCCGAAACGATGCGAGCCGAGTTTCACCCGCACGGAATCGACGTGCTTTTGGTTTGTCCCGGCACGACGGCCACGGAATTTTTCGATGTGTTACATCAATCGAGCAGTGCGCCCGACATGCCGGTTCATCAGGCCGTCACGCCACAGTACGTGGCCGTGCGCATCATCAGGGCCATGACATGTGGCAGGCATAAAATCATTCCGTACTTTCAGGCCGTGATTTTGGACAAATTGAACCGCTTCGCCCCGCGATTCACCGATTGGCTGATGACGAAATACGTGGGGTGAGAAAATGACTCATCCGCGCGCACAAGCCAGCTTTCTGTGTTCTTCCCAGTTTTCTTCGGAAAATTTCCCGTCCGTAAACGTCATACTCTTGGAAGACCCCGCAGCCGTGGCTGTCGCGTTGGGATCGTCGGCTCAAATTTTACGCAGAGAGAAACATTTGCCCGAAAAGCGTGATGACCAAAACTCTTACGCCCGATGACCTCTGCGAACTCGTCGACGAGCATTTTGCGACGCTCGTGCTGTTTGCAAGGCAATGGACCGGCAAAAGCCCCGGAGCGGAAGACCTCGTGCAGGACGCCTTTCTCCAGCTTGTGAAACGCTTGCCCGTGGAGGGTTGGCCGGAGCAGCCGATGGCTTGGCTTTTTCGCGTTGTTCGCAACGGGGCCATTGACCGGCATCGCAAGGAAAAATGCCGTGAACAACATGAACAACTCGCCGCCGAAGAGCGAATTTGGTTTGCAACGCCAACGGAAAATGTCGACCGGTCGGAAGAAATTGAAGCCCTGCTCACAAGTTTGACGGATATGCAGCGAGAAATCGTGATTGCCCGAATCTGGGGTGGCCTGACATTCGACGAGATTGCCGCCCTGACCGGGCAGTCCCGCACGATGGTTTTCCGGCAGTATGGCGAAGCCCTCGCGGCAATGCGAGAGCAGGGCGGGTCGCAAGACCGCATCTGACGGGCAGGAGCATTGTATTTTTAGCAAGGTATTCTCCCTCACACTTAACCGGTCAGCAACGGTGGTCCCGGCGGGAGAGGAAAATGCCACATGACTTGTAGAGTACATCAGAATTTCAAAAACAATTCCCCATGTCACGACTGACCCAACCAACTACCGAACTCCCGCCGGAGCTTTCCGCTCTCGAAGCGGCCTTGTCCGAAATTCGTCCCGCCATTTCGAGCATTCCCTGCGAACGCGCCAAGGCAGTCGCGCTGCTGGAACTGTGTCGTCAAGCGTCGCCACCGAAATCGCCAAACGCGCCACAATTGGTCGAACTGATTTTGGATGCCGGTGAGCAGCGCATTTCGCATTCCCTGCGTCAGCATGTCCGCGCCGAGCGTTACCGAGCTGGGACCGTCGGCATCGTGCTGGGACTCATCATCGGTGCCCTCCTCAACGCCCTCAGTATGGCCATGATGATGGTGATGCTGAAGTGAAAACGAGACAATAATTTTCCATTAAACACGCCATGATCCTCGCCATTCTCATCACGCTCGTTTTGTTCCTTTTGAATTTATCCCTCGGCGGAATAGACCGGTTCTGGGTATTTCTGCCGATTCATTGTGACGTACCTGCCGCGCTGTTCACCTTCCTTGGCCTGTTCGGCTATACCGCATACAAAGGACGGAAGCCTTTCTTCGCCGGTTTGAGTGCCGTGTTCCGCAAGCCCAAGGAGCCGAATGCGGAAATTGCTCAATACTTTCAGCAGTTGACGCAGTTCACGCTTTTCTGGGGTGTGCTGGGCATGGCTTTAGGGATGATTTGGGCGTTGGCCTGGGTGCGTTTGCCTAACATCATTGGCACTCCGGTGGCCTGTAGCGTTTTCTCGTTCATGTACTCCGGCTGGATTGCCGTGCTGCTGTTCTGGCCGATTGCGATGAGGTTTTCCGCACATCCCCTCTCCGCTCACCCCGATCCATCAGCCACGGTGTTCCCGGAGGGCGAAGGAAATACCACAAATCTCCTTGAAAACTCCACTCTCCACTCTCCACTCTCCACTCTCCGTTTCCCCATCATCGCCACGTTGCTCGCCATTGCCGCCTTTTTTCTCATCCGCGCGCTCATGGCCATCCTGCTCGTTTGCTTGTTTAACACAAAGGCCTATCCCGGCGTGGAAAAGAATTTAGGTGACGTCGAAATGGTGCTGTGGCAGACCTTTTTGACCATCAATCCCGGCGACAACATACAGTGGGAGTATTATCTTAATCCGGTTTTCTACTGGGACGTGCCCAGTTTTATCGTGATCGTGCTAGGCCTCGTCGCCTTTCGACTTGCGGTGGGTAAAACCAACGGTATTTCTCATAGCCGTTTCACCTATGTTCCTGTCAGCATTTTTCTCGGCTTGCTTTGGACGCTCGAAGGTTTCACGATGATGCTTTGCGATCTTGATCCCGATATGTACGGGGCGGGCACGATGGTTTCGCTGCTCACGGCATTTTACGGCTTTCTGGCCGCCGTATTTTTCGCCATCGGGAGTTGGCGGCTTGTCGGACTTGTTTTTATTCCGCTGCTCAGTACTGTGCTCGCTGCGGTGAGTGTCGGTTGTCTTTGGGGGTTAGGTGAACTGTTTCAAGAACAACGATGGGACATCTATACAGGTTTGCTTGGAGCAACCCTCATCGTGGTGGGGATCATGGCCGGCTTGTGTTTTATTGCGTCGCTGGTGGCCTATCTCCGGCTGCTTTGGGATAGCGGGAAAAAAGTTGTGATGGCCTTACGTGCCAAGCCCGACGAGCCGCTGACTGAAGAGGAAGCGCAAGCGAAGCAGATTATTGACGATGCCGTTAAACGACGTTCAGAGCCACGCCCGTAACAGTGAAAAATGCCAAACGCAAAATCCATCATCATCGGCCTTGGCCCTGCCGGTCTTGCCGCGGCCATCGCCGCCGGTGCGGGCGCGCTTGGGCTGGAAAAAAACGCGCAGCCGGGCAAAAAAATGCTGCTTTCCGGTTCCGGCCAGTGTAACGTCACCCACGCGGGAAACGTCGACGAATTCCTTCATCATTTTGGAAGCGAAAATCGGCATCCAGAAAAGAAGGGACGATTCGCCGCGCCTGCTCTGCGAAATTTCGACAAACAGGCGACCGTGCGTTTTTTTGAATCGCAAAACGTGCCCATGCTGGAACGCGAAGACGGCAAAATTTTCCCCGCCTCGCTGAAAAGCCGCGACATTCTCAATGCGCTGCTGAAGGCTGCAAAAAAGGCTGGTGCGGAAATTCGCACGGAAACGACGGTCGAATCCGTCGAAAAAATCGAGGACGGCTTTCGCGTGAAGACCAACCAAGCAACTTTTCGTGCGGAAAAACTTGTCATTGCGACCGGCGGACGGTCTTTTCCGAAAACGGGTTCCAGCGGCGACGGTTTTCGCTTCGCAGAGCAATTGGGACACCGCATCGTACCGCCGAAACCCGCACTCACGCCGGTTTACGTGCGGAATCATGCGTTCGCCGATTGTGCGGGCATCGCTTTTCGCAACATTAAAGTCGATATTTTTCGTGCAGGAAAGAAAGTGTCCGTTGGCGGGGGCATGGTCGGGCAGGGCGGGGCAAGGGGTGACGTGCTTCTCACGCATCACGGCCTTTCAGGCCCCGGTATTTTGGACTTGAGCCGCCTCATCGAAACAGACGATGTCATTTCCTTGGAAATCTGTCCAAAAACAAACCTGCAAGGTTTTCTGACGGGAAAAAAGACCGTCAAAAATGCGCTGAACGCCCTTGAAATTCCTGAACGATTTTTATCACGGTTGTTGAACGTGCTCGGAATTTCGCCGGAAAAACAGGCCGCCGAGGTTTCACGCGAAGAACGAAAACGGCTCGAATCCGCTTTGTCGGGCTTGCCGTTTAGCGTCTCCAAATTAGGCGACTGGAACGAAGCGATGGCCACGGCGGGCGGCGTGGCACTTTCCGAAGTGAACCGGCAAACGCTGGAATCACGTCTCGTGCCGGGTCTGTTTTTCTGCGGCGAAGTGCTGGACATCGACGGCGACACGGGCGGTTACAATATCCAATTCGCGCTCGCATCGGGTTTTTTGACGGGGTTGAAGTTGGCGGGGCAGGGCAAGCATGGGCCATTGCCGCCGTACCGGTAATGCAAGATGAATATCCGTTACAGACCTCAAGCCCAAAAAAACAGGCCGATTCCCGAAGAAACCGACCTGCCGCCGTCAAGGCGTTTTGGGAATTTCCAGCATTGTTTGCCGTCGCAAATCGTCCGTTCTCAATTTCCGATTGCAGTCATCAAAGCCGCCAAATCCTTATCACCAGGCAAACGCTGGTCGGCCAGTGCGAAAACCTTTCGGGCGTCGTCCGACCGGCCTTCGCGGGCCAGTTCGTGAATCCAGTGGTAATAAACGTGCAATTGATTGGCCTTGAACTTGTCGTAATTCGGGTCAAGGTAAACGCCCTGATCCAGCAGCGTGGCCGCCAGATCGTAACGCTTTGTTTCCGTCACGATCTTGATCGCCCAGTTGTTCAAGGCCGCCATCAGGTTGCCCCAAGCTGTTTCGCTGTTCGGATCAAGATGCAAGGCCTTGACGTTCGCCAGTGCCGCCTCGGCATAACGCTCCTCGGCATGAAAATCCACGCCCTGATTGTAGTAAATTGTTGCGACCAACTGCACAGGCGTAATTTCACGCAACTGTTTCGGCACATCATTCAGCTCCACCGCCGCTTCGACCGCCGCCGTATTCAGCGACTCGACGATCTTTCCGCCGATGGGCTTGGCAACGGTTGCCGTCACGGGCGCAACTCTTTGCAGCGTTGCCTGGGTTCGGGCAACTTCGCCTTGCAGCGTAAACCAGTCCGGGCAAGTCGTTTCGAGATTCATCGCCGTCACACCCCCGTGGGTATTTTGGAGCTTGACGCGGCTCAAGGCGTGACCGGGCATTTCCAAGGCACACACGTCAAGCCCGGCTTTTTCGGCCAATATGTTGAACAGCACCGTTGCGCTGACGCAATTAAAATGGCCTGTTTCAAAAACTTTGCCGAGTTCCGTGCAGTCGATGTCATAAGGCTTGGTCAGCAGGTCACGGTGTAAGGTTTCAAACACTTCTCGTGTCAATGTTTCCTGAGTGACAGAAACACCGACTTTCGCAAGCACGGCGTCGAGTCGGTTTTCGTAAGCGCGAATGAGATTCGCGTCACGAATTCCCTCGACGGCCATGGCGGCTTGGAAGAGATCGAATTGGTCCCATTTTCCGTCCTGAGCATCCCGGAGCAATGCGCTTTCAATCGGGTCAATTCCACGAACGACCATGCCGTAGGGCGTTGCGGAAAAGCCGATGAAGTTGCCTGCATGGCGATTCAAGCGAACCAAAAAACTGTCGTTTGCGACCGTCGACTCTTGAGCCTGCTGATCCGTGACAGGACCGACGAGACGCAAAATATCTTGGCGCAAAATATCCGCCGACCGGGCAGACCGCGTTTCGGTATCGTTGCCGGCATCGGCGGCCTCGCCCTGAGCGCAGAACAAGAGCGCAACGACAATGCAAGCGAACAGGAATTTTCGTATTTGTCCTTTCTTGGTAAAAATGCTGGAATTTAGGGACCGCGACGTGGCTTGATAGCTAGGTATAGACGTGGCGTTCATGGTAATGGCCCCCCATGATCTTGGTTGAAACTGGTTGTTAAAGAACGACTGACCCGACAAGTTTGCCGAATCGGTATTACTATAGGTTAGAACAAGCGTGCCGTGAACAAAATGTTTAACCTTTTTCCGAAGAAAGCAACAGAAATGCCTCGCAACATTCTGTTTATGCGCAAAAACCGCATTTTTTTGATTAGGTAAACTTTGCATGGCCATCCTGACCCTTCGTCTCGTGTGCAGCAAGGAAAATCAATCGAAAATCATCAATTTTTAATTTTATTACGATTCTCTGGTCGCAGGGGTTCAGAAATCTTGCGAAAATGCGGAAAAAATGTGAAGAGGAGCACAGAGTGCGTCCTGCCGGATTTTCCCGAAGAGTTTGCGGAATCGATCTTGCCATTTTCGGCGGCGTCTTTAGAATGGTCACAAAGCCTGTTATTACCGTTTTATGTAGCCAGCCCCCTCACCTACCGTACTTACGTAAATACCGCCGCTCCCAATGGGAGCGGGGAACGAGTATATGTCTAACGCTTTACAACGTCTGTCTTTTGAAAAGCCCATCTTCGAGCTGGAAGAACGCATTGATTCGCTCCGAAAGGAATCCGGCACGTTGGGCCGTGAAACCGAAACCCGCGAGGAGATTGCCCGGCTGCGAAAAAGCCTGCTGCAACTTCAGAAAGAAATTTACGCTTCGCTCCAGCCGTGGGAAACCGTCGAGGTTGCCCGGCATCCGAACCGACCGCAGACCGTCGATTACCTTGACATGGTTTTCGACGAATTTGTCGAGCTGCACGGCGACCGGTTTTTCGGCGATGACCGCGCGATCCGCACCGGCTGGGCCAAACTCGACGAGTTCAAAGTCATGGTCGTCGGTCAGCAGAAAGGCCGGAACGTCAAAGAGCGGCA
>QMCD01000840.1_pt1 | contig 20536 bp, 17 predicted proteins | sample 1821841 | NCBI WGS metagenome assembly QMCD01 (sample SAMN01991225, study PRJNA193472) | Termite gut metagenome, whole genome shotgun sequencing project. | isolation source: worker | host: Macrotermes natalensis
ACGTGCAGCTCAGCTAATCTGACTGGAGAGCGCCCAAGTCTGCCCCCGCGGCACCTTCGGTGGCCGCGGGCACGCCGCCGCAACCGAAACAGGATGCGGGGAAGATTTACTACACGATCCAGTTGTTGGCGGGCAGGTATGAGATGTCCCCGGCGGACGCGCGGTTCAAGAGTTACGCTGGTCAGGTGAACAGGTATATGGGCGACGGAGAGTACAAGTATAAGTATTGCGTGGGACGTTACGACACGTACGACCGTGCCCGTGAGGCGATGGTTGAGGTACGTCGTGAATTCCCCGCGGCGTTCATCGTGCGGTTGAGCGGAAGTAGGGTTTTCCCATAGGGGAAACTTATAGTAAAACTGAATTTGATAAGAAAAACTTATGAGAAGAGAGGTAAAGATAGGGCTGTTTGCAGTGTTGATGATCGCCGCATTTTGGGCCGGCGGCAGGTTTCTGAAGGGTTTCGATTTGCTGAGCCGCAATGCGGTTTATTATGCGGCTTATGATGCCGTAGATGGGGTTCAGAACGCATCCCACGTGATGATTCGCGGCGTGAAGGTGGGTAAAGTGACGAAGATCATCCTCGATCCGGTGCACGAGGGCAAGGTGGTGCTTCAACTGACGATCCAGCGCAAATATCGGCTTCCCAGCGACTCTGAAGCACGTATTTTCAGCTATTCGATCATGAGCGGTAAGGCCATTGCGATCGAATTGGGATCGTCGCCTCAGTATCTGGTGAAGGGCGACACGTTGCGCAGCGGTGTGAGCCGTGATTTGATGGATGTGGCGGGTTCGGAACTCGATTTCTTCAAACAGAAACTGTCTCAGGTGACTGCCGACGTGACCCGTACGATGGACAACGTGAACATGATCCTGGAGCAGAACGCCGGATCGTTGGCCGGTACGATGTCGCATCTGAACTCTATCACGGGTGAGGTGAGCGACCTGTTGGTGACGCAGCGCGGCAACCTGAACGATGCTGTGAGCAACTTGTCGCGCTTCTCGAAGACACTGGGTGAAAACTCTCCACGCGTGGACAGCATCATGATGCACCTGAGCGACGTGTCGGGACAACTGGCGCGCGCCGATCTGGAACGCACGTTGGCCGATATCGACGCGATTGTCTCCCGTATCGAGTCTGGCGACGGCACGTTGGGAGCCCTCGTGAACGACGATCAGCTGTACAAGTCACTCACCGAGGCATCGGAAAACCTGACGTCACTGTTGGCGGACGTGGAGGCGTATCCGAAGCGTTACTTCTCGCTCGGCAGCGGCAAACGTGCCGACAAGCAACGCCGCAGAGACATGGAGCGGAAAAACTATGATCTACCCTGAAAATTTTGAACAAAAGATCGGTTTCGACAGGCTGAGGGGCCAGGTCGAATCGCTCTGCACGATCGAAGGCGGACGTCGTCGGTTAGCTGGTGAGACGTTCTCATCGTCACAACCGCAGATCGAACGTCGACTGACCGCGGCGGGTGAGATGCTGGGTCTGCTGGACGAATTGTCGTTGGGCGATTTCGTCGATCTGGGCGGGGTGTTACAGGTGTTGCGTGTCGAGGGGAGTTTCCTGGAGCCGGAACAGCTGGTCGAACTGTGCACGGCCCTTACGCTGACACACAAGCTGTTGGCACTCTTGAAATCCCGTCCTGTCCGGACGCTGAACGGACGCGGTGCAGGCGTGGAGTCCTTGCCCGAGGTGGTGCGGCACATTGATATGATCGTCGACAGCCATGGTAACGTGAGGGACGGCGCCTCTCCTGAGTTGGGTGAGATCCGGAAATCCATTCGCCAACGCGAGGGACAGGCCGCGAAAAGGCTGCAACAGGTGTTACAGGCGGCCAAGAGCGCGGGTTATGTGGATGCGGATGCACAGCTTTCGGTCAGGGATGGCCGCAGCGTGATACCAGTCGCGGCGGCGAACAAGCGCAAGATCAACGGTTTCGTGCAGGACGAATCTGCCACGGGCCGCACGGTATACATCGAACCGGTGGAGGTGGTCGAGATCAACAACGAGCTGCGCGAACTGGCTTATGCAGAACGTCGCGAGATTGTGCGTATTTTGACTGTTTTTACGGATGAGATCCGTCACCATGCGAGCCGTCTTTCTGTGGTGGAACAGTACCTGTCGGACATGGACATGATCCGCGCGAAGGCACGCTGGGCTCGTGCTAATGGGGCGGTGAGACCTATCGTGTCGATGGACGGACGGTTGAATCTGAGGAAGGCGCGCCATCCGCTGTTGGAACAGACGTTGAAGGGGCAAGGCAAGCCGATCGTGCCGTTGGATATGGAGCTGGATGCGAAGCGACGGATTCTGGTTATCTCTGGACCGAACGCGGGCGGTAAATCGGTATGCCTGAAGACGGTGGGGGTGGTGCAGTATATGTTCCAGTGCGGATTTCTGGCGACGGTTGGGGAGAACTCCGAGTTGCCGATTTTTGAGAGTTTGCTGATCGACATTGGAGACGAACAGTCGCTGGATAACGACTTGTCGACATATTCGTCGCACCTGATGAACATGAAACAGATGTTGCGTGAGGCGAGTCCGGGGACATTGATCCTGATCGACGAGTTCGGATCGGGCACGGAGCCGGTGATCGGCGGAGCTATCGCGGAGTCTATTTTGGAACGGTTACGCGTGAAGGGGTGTTATGGCGTCGTGACGACACACTATGCGAACTTGAAATACTATGCCTCTAACACAGAGGGGGTTGTGAACGGCGCGATGGCGTTCGACGTGGCACAGATACGTCCGTTGTTCCGTTTGGAGGTTGGCAAGCCGGGCAGCTCGTTCGCGATCGAGATTGCGAGGAAGATCGGCCTTCCGGAGGATATCATTAAGGATGCGGGCGAGAAGGCGGGCTCGGAACATGTGAATATCGAGAAACAGCTGCGTGAGATCGCTCGGGATAAGCGGTATTGGGAGCAGAAACGCGACAAGGTACGCCTTGCGGATAAAAAAGTGGAGGCGCTCGAGGCCCAACTCGAAACCCGTCTTGCGGATGTGAAGGCGGAGCGGTCCGAGATCCTGAAACGTGCCAAGGAGGAAGCCCGACAGTTGGTGGAGGGGGTGAACAAGCAGATCGAGAACACGATCAAGGTGATCCGCGAGTCGAATGCCGACAAGGAGCTGACGAAACTGGCACGTGAGGAGCTGAACGGGTTCAAGGAGCCGCCCAAGACGGATAAAAAAGAGAAGAAGGAACGCATCTTGTTGGCGGGTTCCGGGACACAGGGTGCATCGGCATTGTCGAAGATTTCGGCGGGGATCATGAACCGCAAGTTGAATTTCAAGAGCAATCTGGATGTACGTGGGTTGCGTGTACACGAGGCACTGGACGAGGTACGTGATTTTGTGGACGATGCGTTGATGTTGGGAGTGGAAACGGTGTCGATTTTGCATGGCACGGGGACAGGTGCGTTGCGTCACGAGATTCGTCAATATTTAAGGGGTGTACGTGAGGTGAAGAGTGCGGTGGACGAGCATGCGGACCGGGGCGGGGCGGGAATCACGATCGTTCATTTTCGGTAAACAAAACGAAATAACCCCCTCCCGGGAGGGGATACAGGGGGTGGGAAAATTAAAACTTATGGAGTACAAACTATCCGACATAGCAAGCATTTGCGGAGGTGCGTTACATGGGGAGGACGTCACCGTGACGAGCGTCATCACCGACTCGCGCGCGCGCGCCGCGTGCACCGATGACGGTGCCCTGTTCGTCGCAATGCGCGGAGCGCATCACGACGGACATGATTTCATCGTTGAGATGAAATCACGCGGCGCGCGCGCGTTCCTGACGGAGCATGAGATTGCACTCTCCGAGGGTTGTGGTGTGGTTGTGGTGGATAACGCGTTGGAGGCGTTGCAACTGTGGGCGTCCCACCACCGGGCGACGTATACAGGCGCGGTAGTCGGCATCACGGGCTCTGGCGGCAAGACGGTGGTGAAGGAGAGGCTCGCGAGGCTCATGCCCGAAGCGTTCCGTTCGCCACGGAGCTACAACTCTCAGTTGGGTGTGGCACTGTCGCTCTTGATGTTGAAGGATGAGAAGGTTGCTTTGATCGAAGCAGGGATCTCGAAACCGGGCGAGATGGATCGTTTGGAGCGGATGATACGTCCGGATGTGGTGTTAGTCACGTCGCTGGGCGCGGCACATCAGGATAATTTCGCGTCGATGGAGGAGAAAACGGGGGAGAAGCTGTTGTTGTCTCGCGATGCGAAACGGGTGATTTTCCATGGCGCATCGGCACCGCAGTTGAGGGGGCATGGGTTTGTCGATGCAACGGATTATGTGCTCCCGGACGGTTTCTCGACGGACTTTTTCGACCGTGTGAACGCGCAACTTATCGGTATGTTCATGCACGAGATGGGACTTCCCGTGCCTGATTTTGCGACCGATTTAGAAAGGATGCCATCGCCTGTTCACCGTAGCCACACGACGGTTTTGGAGGTGGATTTGGAGGCGATGGCGGGGAATTTGGCCCGTCTTCGGTCGCAATTGCTCCCTCGGACGGGCGTTATAGCGATGGTTAAGGCCTCGGGGTACGGCACTGGCGACGTCTCTGTGGCACGGATGTTAGAGGCCGAGGGGGTGGATTATCTGGCGGTGGCGTTTGCGGATGAGGGAGTGCGGTTGCGTGCGGGGGGCGTGACGTTACCGATCGTGGTGCTGAACGCTGACGAGGATAGCTTCGACGTGATGGTACGTCACGCTTTGGAGCCCGAGATCTATAATTTCAGGTCGTTGGAAGGGTTTGCGGCGTCAGCTGAGGCGGCGGGCGCGTGTCGATATCCGATCCATGTGAAGCTCGACACGGGGATGCACCGTCTGGGATTCTTGGGATCGGATATCGACACACTCACCCGCCGCCTCAGGGAGTTAGGGGACAGGTTGCGTGTCGCCACGGTGTTTTCGCACATGGCCGCGGCCGACGACCCGACGCAGGACGACTTCACACGCATGCAGATAGATCTGTTCGAGCGGATGAGCGGACAGTTGGAGGCTGGGCTTGGTTATGGTGTGAAACGTCATCTGGCGAACTCGGCTGGGGTGCGTTTCCCTGAGGCACGGTACGATTTCGTGCGTCCCGGGATCGGTCTGTATGTGGGCACATCGACCTTGAAGACGAAGATCGTGCAGATCAAGCGGTTGCAGAAAGGCGACGCGGTTGGGTACGGACGGGAGGGACGGTTGTCGCGGGACAGTGTCGTGGCGACGATCCCGGTGGGCTATGCGGATGGGCTGGATCGCAGGTTGGGTTGCGGCAACTGGTCGATGCTGGTTTGTGGACACCCCGCCCCGACGGTTGGACGCATCTGCATGGACAGCGCGATGATCGACATAACGGACATAGCCGAGGTTTCGGAGGGTGACGAGGCGGTGATTTTTTCACCTGCACGGGGAAACACTCCCGAGGATATGGCATGTGTGTTGGGCACGATCAATTACGAGGTGCTGACCTCGCTCTCGCAACGGGTCAAACGAGTCTACTGGAAGCGATGAAAGAAAAAAATATCAATTTCCCGGTAAAACAAGTTTTGAATCGTGTGGTCGAAGACCACACGATTCAAAACGAACAAAAGTCACCCCCTCCCGGGAGGGGGGAGGGGATGAAGGAGACGGAGGGGACGGAAGGTGTCCTGTACCTGATTCCTTGTCCGATTTCGGAGGGAGAATCGGTGTGGTCTGTGCTGCCCGCATCGAACGGACGTGTGATGTCGGAGTTGGATTATTTCATCGTGGAGAACGTCCGTTCGGCACGTCGATTTCTGTCGAAGTCGGGGCTGAAGGTGTCCGAGTTGGAGTTCCGTGAGTTGAGCGAACACACGACCGATCCACGGGGAATCGACGTGCTATGCGCCCCTATTGTGGCGGGGCGCAGTGCGGGCGTCATCTCCGAGGCGGGTGTACCGGGCGTTGCGGATCCGGGCGCCATGGTGGTACGGAGGTGCCATGAGTTGGGCGTACGGGTGGTGCCGTTGGTGGGCCCCTCGTCTATTATATTGGCGATGATGGCCTCGGGACTGAACGGTCAATCGTTCGCGTTTAATGGCTATTTGCCGGTCAAGGATGCGGGTAAGGCGATCCGGAATCTGGAACGACGGGCCTTGTCGGAGGGACAGGCACAAATGTTCATCGAAACGCCTTATCGCAACGTGAAGTTGGTAGAGCAGTTGTTATTGACATTGGGAGGGGAAACACGCCTGACGATCGCGGTAGACCTCACGGGTGCGGATGAATTTGTGGAGACGCATGGGGTACGTGAGTGGCGCGGGCGCAAGTTACCTGAATTGCACAAAAAACCGGCGATCTTTGTGATCGGGGCATAGATTTTGGACGATGGGAGAATAGAAACTGGTAAAAAATAGCGATCATGAAGAAGGAACATGCTTATAATGAGGAAGTTATGGGTGATGAGGGGTTCATCGCGGGCGATGCCTATCCATCGTTGGACGGCGAGTCGGCTGACAATCTGACAGACGTGCCGGGCGCCGATCTTGACACTTTGGCAGGTGACGATGAGGAGGAAGGAGAGGACGACGAAGAGTCGGAAAAACCCTCCGCGGGGGATGAATGTGCCGAGCTACGGGATAAGAATCTACGTTTGCAGGCCGAATTCGACAACTTTCGCAAACGCACGTTGAAGGAGCGCATGGAGTTGCTTCAGTTTGCCGGTGCGGACACGGTGAAGCAATTTCTTCCGCTGTTGGATGACGTGCAACGTGCTGTGTCGGCGATGGAAAAGAGTGACGATATTGCGGCGTTGCGCGAGGGGGTGAACCTGATCGCCCAGAAATTCACCGACACGTTGAAGAATCTCCACGTGGAGGAGGTCGATGCGCTGGGTTTGGAACTGGACACGGACCGCCACGAAGCCGTGGCACGCGTACCGGGCGACAAGGGCCAAAGCGGCAAGATCATCGACGTCGTGCAGAAGGGTTATAAGATAGGGGACAAGGTGTTGCGCTTCGCAAAAGTGGTGGTGGGCGAGTAATTTGCGTTGATAGCAGCCCTGATCCTGCCCCCGGCTCGAAATCCGCTCGGTCACGTACGTTTGAGTACGCTCTCTCGCAAATTCCATCGACCGGGGTTGTCTGAGGACTGCTCTGAACACAAATTAGGATTTCACCCCAACCAAACTTAAACTACCGAAGGAACAAAATAAATGGCAGAAAAAAGAGATTACTACGAAGTGTTGGGAGTCCCGAAAGGCTCCGACGCGGATACGATCAAAAAGGCTTACCGACAGGCCGCCCTGAAATACCATCCGGACAAAAACCCGGGCGACAAGGCCGCCGAAGAGAAATTCAAGGAGGCCGCCGAAGCGTACGACGTGCTGTCGAACGCGGACAAACGTGCCCGTTACGATCAGTTCGGTCACGCTGGCATGGGCGGTGCCGCGGGAGGCGGTGCAGGATATGGCGGCTTCGGCGGCCGTGGCTTCTCGATGGAGGACATCTTCTCGCAATTTGGGGATATTTTCGGCGGGCACTTCGGTGGTGGCGGATTCTCGGGCGGATTTTACGACATGGGCGGCGGCGGACGTCGTCCGTCGGTGAACCGTGGCAGCGATTTGCGGATCAAGGTGAAGCTGACGCTCGCCGAGATCGCTTCGGGCGTAACGAAAAAACTGAAGATCAACAAGACGATCCCTTGCGACAAGTGCGGCGGCACGGGAGCCAAGACGAAGGATTCGTATAAGACCTGTCCGACATGTAATGGTTCGGGTTATGTGGGTCGTGTGGAGAACACGATCTTCGGCCGCATGCAGACCCAGGGTGTATGCCCGACGTGCGGAGGTACGGGTAAGGTGATCAGCGAACCGTGTGACAAGTGTCACGGCGAAGGCACATTGAAGGGCTCGGAGGTTGTCGAGATTCGCATCCCCGCGGGTGTGGGCGAAGGGATGATCCTGACGGTGTCGGGTAAAGGAAATGCGCCGCGTCACGGCGGGGTGAACGGCGATTTGCAGGTGGTGATCGAGGAGGAGCGCGATCCCCGGTTGATGCGCGACGGTCATGATCTGATCCACAATCTCAACATTACGGTGACGATGGCCCTGTTGGGAGGTTCGGTCGAGGTGCCGACGGTAGACGGACGGGCAAAGATCAAGATCGCCCCCGGCACCCCGGCAGGTAAGGTGTTGCGTTTAGCGGGCAAGGGACTGCCGGACCTCAACGGCCGCGGTCGTGGCGACGAGTTGGTGGTGGTGGATATCTCGCTACCGCAGACCCTGACGTCCGAGGAGCGCCGCCTGTTGGAACAGTTGGAGGGCCATCCCAACTTCAAGAAGGCCCCCGCCGCGGGACAAAATATATTCGAGCGCATGCGCGGATTTTTCAGGTAAAAAGAGAGCGGGTAACCGCTCTTTTTTGTATATTTGCCCATTATGCTCGGATTTTCCCCATTCAAGAAGCACGCGAACGCGTTCAACTACACGCCCCGTTACTACGACCCCCGCAAAGAGGGACGCGGCGGGGAGTACCGTGTGGGACAGTATCTGGAACGTGCGAGCGAGCTCCGTGCCGAGCGTCGCGACGCGGCACGCAAGAGCGCCTCGAAACGGATGTGGGGGATGATTGTGGCGGGCGTATTTTTGGTGATTTTCCTGACGGTGGGGTATCCTCGTGTGGTGGCGTTTTTTACGAGTCTGGGCAAAGAGAAGAAACCGTACGTGGAGGAGTTCAATCCCTACACCCCGATCACGGTCGTACCGAACGACTACCCCGGCGCAGAATAGAGGGGCAATAGTTATGGAGAAGAAGGAGCAGAAGATACGGTTGCTGAACGATGTGGTGGCGAACCAGATCGCCGCGGGCGAGGTGGTGAACCGTCCGGCATCGGTGGTGAAAGAGATGCTGGAAAACACGGTCGATGCGGGTGCGACGACGGTGACGGTGAACTTTCGCGACGGCGGCAAGGAGTTGATCCAGGTCATCGACGACGGCTGCGGCATGTCGCCGGTGGATGCACGTATGGCGTTCGACCGTCACGCGACGAGCAAGATCGCCGAGTTAGACGATATCTATGCGCTGCACACGTTCGGATTCCGCGGCGAGGCGCTGGCATCCATCGCGGCGGTATCGGAAGTCGAGTTACGCACGCGTGCCGAGGGCGACGAGGTGGGCACCCTGACGCAGGTGAACGGCGGACAGTTCGTATCGCAAACCCCGATCGCATGCCCCAAGGGGTCGCAATTTTCGGTCAAGAATCTTTTTTACAATGTACCGGCACGTCGCAAGTTTTTGGAACGCACGACCACGTCGTCGAGCCAGATCAAGGCTGAGTTCCAGCGTGTGGCGTTGTGCAACCCCCAGGTAGCGTTCGAGTTGCTGATGAACGACCAGCCGCTGTACAATTTACCTGTCGCGACGCTTCCGCAACGGATCGTGGATGTGGTTGGACGTTCGATGAAACAGAACCTTTGCGAGGTGGAGGCGGACACGTCTATTGTGCGTGTGGAGGGTTTCGTGGGCAAACCGGACACGGCACGACGTGGGACAAACTCCTCGCAATATTTCTTCGTGAACGGCAGGTTCTTCCGGTCACACTATTTTTATAAGGCTGTATTGGCGGCGTATCAGAAGCTGATACCTGACAACTGCACGCCTTCCTATTTTTTATACCTGACGATCGACCCGTCTCGGATCGACGTGAACGTACACCCCCAGAAGACGGAGGTGAAGTTTGCGGACGAGCAGGCGATTTGGCAGATCATCAACGCATCGGTACGCGAAACATTGGCCAAGACGGGCTCTATGCCGTTGATGGATTTCGATGGCGACGCGGGTGTCGAGATCCCGACGCTGAGCGCCAAGGGGGTCGTGTACGACGAGCCGAAGGCGGCCGGTAATTTGGATTACAATCCTTTTGCCCCGATGGGCGACGGGATGGAGTTACCACAGTTGACGGCTGGCGGAGGCATTATCGGCGGAGCGAGTCGCGACACGATGGTCAAGGGCGGTCGCGGCGGCGGATTCGGCAAGACGGCCTTCATGTCGTTCGGATCGTCGTCACTGGACATGGGGAGTCACGCCACGGAGTTCGATATTGTCCCTTCGCGTGAGGATTTCGATCCTGATGGATTGTCACCCGAACTTGCCCTGGGCGAGGAGCAGGCACGCTTCACGGAGATCGTGTTGGTGGGTGGAGGCTATGCGTCGGCGATCTACGGCGGACGTTGGGTGGTGGTGGACTTGCGGCGTGCCCGCGAGCGTGTGCTGTTCGATCGCTATGTGTTGCTGTTGGAGAACGGATCTTCGGTGAGCCAGCAGTTGCTTTTTTCGGAACGATTGGCATTCTCGACGGACGAGTATGAATTGTTGGAGGAGCATGCGGTGGACTTCGCGGGCTTGGGATTCGACATGGAACTATTGGGTGATGGCGAGGTGGAGATGCGCGGAATTCCTGCCGACGCGACGCACGACGGCATCGAGGGATTGATTTATGAGTTGCTGCAGGTTTTCGCCATGCCGGTCGATATTCGAGACCAACGCCGTGTGCGTGTGGCGTCGGCGATGGCTAAAAGCGGTGCGTCGGGATTTTCACGCGGCGCATCGAAGGAACAGGTGGTGGAGCTGTTGGAACAGTTGCGTCAGGGCGGCAATTTGGGATTGACTCCTTCGGGCAAAGCCATCATGACGGAGATCACCCCCGAGGAGATTAAAGAGAGATTGGAATAGAAAAAAATACCGCATGTCCCGTAAAAAAAGTTTTGAATCATGTGGTCGAAGACCACATGATTCAAAACGAAACAAATCCTCCCCTCATTGGGGAGGGGTTGGGGGTGGGGAAATAATAGAGACTATGAATAGATACGCGACACCTCCTGTGGTGCTGAATTTATTGATCATCAACGCATTGATGCTGTTGGTGATGGAGTTATTGCCGATGCGCGAGATGTTGATCCGCACGTTGGCGCTGTTCGACGTGGGTGAGCCTGAGTTTCGTCTCTGGCAACCGGTGACGTACATGTTCCTGCACGATGGATTTTCACACCTGTTCTTCAACATGTTCGCGCTTTGGATGTTCGGCCGCACGTTGGAATGGGACTTGGGTTCACGGCGATTCCTGTTATACTATATGGTATGCGGCATCGGCGCGGGATTGATCCAGTTGCTGGTGGGATACTTGACGCATGCCGGTGGTGTCACGGTGGGAGCTTCGGGCGCGGTGTTCGGCGTTTTGTTGGCATTCGGCATGCTGCATCCGAACGAACGTGTGATGTTGCTCATCCCACCGATCCCGATGAAAGCGAAATGGTTTGTGATCATATACGGGTTGATCGAGCTGTTCTTCGGCGTTTCGGGCACGATGAGCAACGTGGCACACTTCGCACATGTGGGTGGCATGTTGTTCGGGCTGATGTTGCTCCTCTATTGGAAACACCGCTATGGCAAAAGGAGAGTATTATAACGAGCTTCGTGCCCGCGGCCGCAAGCCTCGCCGTTCGACGATTTCGGTACTGTTCGACGGAGCGATGAAGGGCTTCACGGCAGCCGTGGGGGTATTGTTGCTACTGACGCTCCTTGCACCGATGATTCATCCCGAACGGGGCTGGATCTTTCCCGTATTGGGACTCTTTGCACCTGCCGTGTACGCCGTGGCGGTACTGTTCGCACTCTTCTGGATCGTCCGGTGGCGATGGCGGGTGGCATTGCCTTTGGTCATACTGTTGGCGATCGGGGCATTTAAGATGCCGCTGTTCGTACGTCCCGAGTTGCGGCGCCACTATGACACCGAGCGCGAGGACCGTAACGGCATTTCACTGATGACATATAACGTCCGCGGATTCTACGACGATAAACAGGGTTGGTCTGTCGCAAGCGTGGGTGAGGCCGTGAGGCGCGTGGATCCGGACATTGTCTGCTTCCAGGAGTTCAACCACGCCCAGGCACACCGCATGGGTCTCGACACACTGTTGGATGGTTATCGACGTGTGTACGAAGGCGAGGGGCACGATCTGGCGGTGTACACGAAATTCCCGATCCGCGGTTCGGGCGAGTTGGACGCCTCGACGGGTGTCAAGAGTATGTGGGTGGACGTACAGTTGGGTGACGACATGCTCCGCATCGTGAACAATCATCTGCACTCGACGTCTATCACGGCGAGCGACGACGCCTATTTGTCACAGACACAATTTTTGACCGACACGGCCCGGAGTCGGAAGTTGAAGGGTATCTTCCGCCGCTTTGTGGACAACAGCGTGGTACGTGGACACCAGGCGAAGGCGATCGAGTCACTGTTGGACGGGGTCTCTCACGGGGCCGCAGCCTCCGCACCGCCTGACGGCGCAGCTCCGGCACCGGCCGCCACAGGTAGATTCGGAGGACGTTTGGTTGTTTGCGGCGATTTCAACGACACGCCACAGTCTTACGTGTATCGTACGGTATCTCGCGCCGGCGGCGGATTGGACGATGCGTTCGCCGAATGCGGCAAGGGATACGGCTCCACGTTCCGCGGATTCCTGAACGCGTTGCGAATAGATTATGTGCTGTACGGAAATGGCCTTGAATGTATGTCTTACGAGGTTTTACGGGATGTCGAGTGCTCGGATCACTACCCGGTTGTTGTTTGGTTGCGCGAGAAATAATTTGGGTTAAACTGTTGCAATTCTAAAATTATTGTTACATTTGCCCTAATTGACTGAAAAATACATTTCAATTTTAATTCAAACATTTGCTAATAGGTATGATTAAGAAACTTGCACTATTGTTAGTTGCCGTGCTGAGTACCTGCACGTTGGCGTTCGCGCAGACGAAGCAGGTTACGGGTGTGGTATCCGATGGACTGGGACAGCCGGTCATCGGTGCGGCAGTGGTGGTCGCCGGCACCACGAATGGTACGTCGACCGACATCGACGGACGATTCACGTTGATGGCCCCCGCGAATGCCACTCTTGTGGTGACGAACCTCGGTTACGAGGAGAGCCGCATCTCCGTTGCGGGCCAGTCTCATGTGAATGTGACGCTGAACGAGGAGAGCCAGACGATCGACGAGGTCGTTGTGGTAGGTTACGGCTCCGGAAAGGCGATCACGTCGACGGTGGCGACTGTGGACCAGGTGAAGGGCGACAAGATCCAGAACCGTCCGAGCAGCAACGTTATGGACGCCTTGGGCGGTCAGGTTGCAGGTTTGTCAGTCATGTCTACGAACGGTGAGTTGAGCGCCACGTCGAGTTTCCGCATGCACGGTATCGCCTCGACAGCAGCCTCTCAGGCGCCGCTGATCCTTTTGGACGGAGCTCCGATCTCGAGTGCCACGCTGAACGCGCTGAACGCGAACGACATCCAGTCGATCGACTTCCTGAAAGACGCGTCCGCGACTTCGATCTTCGGTTCACGCGCCGCGAACGGTGTCATTTATGTGGTATCCAAGACCGGACGCCGCAACCGCGAGGAGAACACGGAGGTCGTATTGCGTACCCAGTACTCGATGACTTCGCCCGTACGTCCCCGTATGACCCCGATGACGACGGACCAGTTGTTGGATTACTACGCAGCGGTTCAGGTGGTTCGCCGCGATCCTTCGGCACCGACACGTCCGAACTACGACGCACAGTTGAAGAATGCACGTAACCAGTGGGTTCGCGACCACATTTCGTCGAACGGTTGGGACGAGACGCTGAACAACGACTGGTGGGACATTTTCTTGAAAAAGAACGCCCCGATGTACCAGATGGACTTGGCCGTAACGGGCGGTTCGGAGAAGACATCGTACTATTTTTCGGGCAACTACATGGACCAGACGGGTATCTTGCCCGGTTCGACGCTGAATCGTTACACGTTCCGTACGAACGTCGACACACGTGCCAACAAGTGGCTCCACATGGGCTTGAACCTGGGTGTGAGCTATCAGGAGGCATCTTCGGCCGAGACATTGGCCACGCAGGGAGCCTTGGTGTCGGGCAGCCCGGTATTCGCATCGTTCCTGACACCTCCTTACCAGCCTTTTTATGACGAGAACGGCGAAATGCTGAAACGTTTGTCGACTACGGGCGGTCTGAACCCACTGCTGGCTCCCCACTACCGTCCTGGCGGCACGAGCCGTTTGCAGTTGAACGGATCGGGATTCGTTGAGTTGACCCCGTTCAAGGGCTTCACGGCACGTTCGGTACTTTCGGGCGACGCGTTGGATTGGTACTCTCACAGCGAGACTTCGCCCGATCTGCCACAGGTAGCGGGTGGTGTTCTCGGCTCGGGACGCGCCTCGGAGAACTATTCGCGTTACTATACTTATACATGGACGAACACGGCGGAGTATAAATTCTCGATCAAACAGCGCCACAATATCACCGCGTTGTTGGGTCACGAGACGATCTACAACTCGACGAACTCTCGCGGCGTGGGCGTGATCGGTATTACGTCACCCGAATTCCTGATCCTTTCGATGGGTACGGAGGTGCCGGGTGTACCGAGCTACTCTTCGGGAGCTTACGCGTCGAACTCGGTCTTCGGACGTTTGGAGTACAACTTCGACGAGCGCTACTTCATCGAGGGAACGCTGCGTAACGACGCGAGCTCGCGCTTCGCGAAAGAGAACCGCAACGCGTTGTTCTACTCGTTGGGTGGTATGTGGAACATGAAGAAGGAGAGTTTCCTGATCGGCGTGCGTCCCATCACGGACTTGCGCCTGAAATTGAGCTACGGTACGCAGGGTAACGCCGAGATCGCCTCCTACGCATGGATGAGCTACCTGGGCGCCGGTGCCGACTATGGAGAAAACGGTGTGACGTGGATGCTTGCCAACCCCGGCTACCCCGAATTGCGTTGGGAGAGCCAGTCGCTGTTGAACGTTGGTTTCGACATGCAGTTGTGGCAGCGTTTGGGCATCGAGTTCAGCTACTACCGTCGTGAGACGACCGACATGTTGATGGACATCCCCCGCGTTCCAAGTACGGGTGTGGGCTCGACGCCGGGTAACATCGGCGGAATGCGCAACACGGGTGTGGACTTGACGTTGAACTGGGACATCTATCGCAACCGCGATTGGTACATCAACTTCCGCACGACGTTCAACTACAACAAAAACCAGGTGACCAGACTGTGGGAAGATGACTTGGAACGCGTTCAGACAGGTTTGAACGCCTGGAGTGTGGGCGAGACCTACTCGGTTTGGTCGATGCAGAAGTGGTTGCGCGTGGATCCTGCAACGGGTAAAGACGTATGGCAGGGTGGCCTGACGGGCGAGACGATGAACTACAACCAGGCTGACCTGGTGAGCTGTGGAACACGTTTCGCACCCTACACGGGCGGTTTCTCGCTGACGGCATCATGGAAAGGCATCGCCTTGACGGGTGACTTCGCTTGGGTGGCAGGCAACTTGATCTTCAACAACTATAAGTACTTCTTCGCGAACCCCAACCAGATCTTGGGAGAGATCAACGGTATCACGGAAGCGTTGGATTACTGGAAAGTCGAAGGCGACAACACTAAGTACCCCGCCCTGACGGAACAGATCCAGACGGACAGCCGTATGTTGGAGCCGGGTGATTTCCTCCGCATGAAGAATTTGCAGTTGAGCTACACGCTGCCTTCGGAGGTGATCAAGAAATCGGGCTTCATCAAGGGCCTGAAGGTGTGGGTCGGCGGCCGTAACTTGTTGACATTGACCGGTTATAAGGGATTGGATCCTGAGGTGGCTGATATTGGTGTCGACGTGGATGCGTATCCGAACTCGCGTCAGATTACATTTGGTCTTGAGTTGAAATTTTAATTGAGGGGGATTGAATATGAAAAAGATAATCTATTTAATTACAGTATTGGGGATCTCGCTCGGTGCCGTGTCGTGTAATTTGGACATGAACCCGCGTACGAGCGCGATGATCGACACGACGTACACGGAGGAGTATTGCCAGGGTATGCGTGCGGCGATCTATAACACGGCGAAATCCTATATTTCAGGTGGTTCGTATGTCGTGCCCGATCTCTACGTGGACGTGCTTAACTGTACGGTCAACGCGACGAAAGGTAATCAGGGCCGCTTCATTCACTCGTGGAGTATCACGCTCGACGACGCTGATGTGGCAGGTGCCTGGGGCAGCTTCTTCGGCGGCGTGTATCAGGTGAACGTGGTTTTGGATCACATTCAGAAGACGCTCGACATGAACGTTCTAACGGAACGCGAGGTCGAGCAAGTTACCGGTTATATGGGTGAGATGTATATGTTCCGTGCTTGGATCATGTACCGTGCGGCGATGCTCTTCTGCGAGCAGCCTGCGATGACGGACGCCGAATTGGAGGCACAGTTGGGACTCTACTATCAGAAACCTCTGCGTGAGGACGGCAAACCGGGATTTCCCGACGTGACGATCCAACCCGTTCGCGGCACTTTGAAAGAGTTGTTGGCGAACATCGAGGAGGACATCGCACGCGCCGAAGCCATCTTGACGGACACCGGCGACTACATGGGCAAGCAGGGTTCGATCTACCTGACGGCTGATGCCGTGAAGGCGTTTAAGGCGCAGTACGCGCTGTACCGTCGTGATTACGCGACGGCTGCACAGATGGCCGACGAGTTGATCGCATCGGGACGTTACCCGCTGGTTCAGACCGAGGCTGCGTTGGAGATGATGTGGCGTCAGGACGTATCGACGGAGAATATCGTTCAGTTGGATCTTGTACGCACGACGATGGGCACGGCCGGTGGTTATGACACCTATGTATCTGCGACGTACGACAAGGAGAGCAACACGTTCCGTTGTTCGCCGTGGTTTGTTCCGGAGCAACAGATCGTGGATCTGTTCGTAGCGGGCGACAACCGTTATGGGCAGTACATCACGGTCCCGGTGCCGTACGATGAAGATGCAATTGCTTACGAGACTCCTGAGGGTAAAGAGGGTCTGCTGGGAGGAACGCCTTCCGCGATCTATGTGGATGACACGGAATTCAGCATAGGTGGTTCGATGATCTCGAAATATCTGGGTAACGTAAACTTCCAGCTGAACAGCACGCTGTTCACGTATGTCGTGAAGCCCAAAATGTTCCGTATTGCGGAGATGTACCTGATCGCCGCGGAGGCACACTTCCGTTTGAGTGGAGATGCGTTGGTTCCGTTGAACGAATTGCGTCGTTCGCGTGGTCTGGCTGGTTTGACCGGCATCTCGGGCGACGAGCTTTGGACGGAGATCAAGAACGAGCGTCAACGCGAGTTGGTGGCTGAGGGAGGTCGTTTGTTCGACCTGAAACGTTGGGATGAAGGATTCCAACGTGAGGTACAGCCACGCTTGTTGGCCGATGGTATTGTCGATGAGTTGGCAACGACTTACGATCATGAGATGCAACAGGACGCGCCTTCTGTGGTTCCGACTCACTACGTGTGGCCGGTTCCGATCGGGGAGATTGCGCGTAACGAGAATATGAAACAAAACCCGGGCTATTAGGGATTTGTGAAACGATCGAACAGGGCAGTTGATACTGCCCTGTTTCGTTGAATGCGTACGTTTATGGGTTTGATTTTGTGTATCGAAACAGGGACTGAGGTCTGTTCCGTCTGTCTCTCACGGGCCGCAGCCTCCGCACTGCCCCTTAAGGGGGCAGCTCCGGCACTGGCCGTTCGCGAGAGCATGGAACGTGATCACTCACGTCAAGCTGCGGTATTTGTGGACGAGGTGTTACGTGATTCCGGGGTACGACCTGAGGAGCTGGATGCGGTTGCGATTGGCCGTGGTCCGGGCTCATACACGGGTTTACGCATCGGCACGTCACTGGCCAAGGGCTTGTGTTACGGGTTGGATATTCCGCTGATTGCGATCAATTCGATGGCTGCGCTTGCGGAATTGGCATCTGGAGAGGGATTGCCCTCGGATGCACTTCTTTGCCCGATGCTGGATGCGCGCCGTATGGAGGTATACGCACAGGTTTTCGACGCATCGGGACACGAGCTGACCCCGGTCGTGGCGGAAGTTGTGACATGTGACAGTTTCCGCGAGTGGCGCGATGAGGGACGGACTTTCGTGATTTTCGGTCCGGGAGCATCGAAATGTCGGGAGGTATTGCCAGATGCCGTGTATTTGGAGGTAGTCCCATCGTCACTCGGCTTGACACGTTTGGCACACGCGGCTTTTGCAAAGCAACAGTTCGAGGATGTGGCATACTATGAACCGTTTTATTTGAAAGAATTCACCTCCTTTCACTGAGATATTCCTTCTCCTCCCCGCGGCAGGGTGGCGTGACTTTACTACCGGTCGATTGAGTAATTCGGCTTCTGGAGGAGCCTGTTGGTCTTCAGGAGTTATCTCCGACAGAGAGGCTCCAAGACTGAATTTCTATATGACAAATAACCTGAACGTGGATCCCAATCCTATCTCCTACGCCTTCCCCCTCCGCTGTATAAAGATCTAATGTAGGGCGGGACAAGGAGGCTCGACTTCTACCCTCGGCATAGTCTGCAAGCAGTCTCTGCTCTCGGATTGGCGGAAGTTGGGTGGGACAAGATTTTCGCACGCCTATTTCCCAACGATCCGAACCTTGTACTCCTCGACAATCAAGCGATGAGGGAAGATCAAAAGAGAGAATTCATTGTCGTTAATAAACCGCATATAATGGGATTCTGTAATGTGTTTCTTGTGATCCCAACGCATCCCTACGTCGAACGTGAAGGTTCTTTTTACCTCGACGATTTCCCATTCGTTCGAATTCAGGCGTGTTTTTTCCTCTTTGGTCATAACGGTTAAGTATTTTCAACCTAACCACACAAAAAAAGGCGCGCATCTACGATGCTCACCTCGGGACTACAACATCCTTGTTCATGCAAAGCAAACGCACGCCAAGGCGTACCTTTACCCAAATGAACCTAAATCGAATCAATGTTGTAGTTTGAGGTGATTAGGCTGTATTTGAAGGCAAATATAAGAAAAAATTGTTAGATCGTCGTCGGCGAGGGGCTTCAGCCCGTCGCATGGGGGCGAGACGGTCTAAGGCGCGCGAAGCGCGCTCAATCCCCGCTGCTAAACAACGGCGTGAAGTCGAGCCTCCTTGTCCCGCCCTACATTAGATCTTTATACAACGAAGGGGACGGGTGACATGGACGGTTCCGTCACTTCGGTTCTCTGTGATATCCACATTGAAACGAAAGAATAGCGTTGTCGTCGTGGATGATGGTTGAGCAGACCAGTAGAATCCGCGGGAAGTCTGATAGTCCAGCTGACCATCAGAGGTGTGACGATACCCCGCCGCGGGGAGGAAAAGGTTATATTCTGTACTGCCTGAGTTCTTTTTGCAGTTCCTTTTCGCGACCTCCGACGAGACTATTGACGAGATCGTGGAAGCGTTTCGAGTGATCGTGATGTACGGTGTGACACAGCTCGTGAATGATGACATAGTCACGCAGATGCACAGGGAGGGTCATGAGATACAGGCTGAGGGAGATATCTCCTTTTGCGTTGCATGACCCCCATTTGGACCTCGTGGCACGTATGGTTATGGAACGGAATCCGAGCCCGGTTTGCGCAGCCAGTTCATCGGCGCGCGGTGGCAGCCAGGCTTTGGCCTGCTGCCTCAACGCTTCGCGTTGCTGTTCCGTGTATTGACACGGAACGCCGCGCGCCTCGACCTTTTGACGGGTTGCGATAATCCACTCGACACGGCTCTCGAGGAACGCCACGGCACGTTTCGCAGACACACCGACGGGGAACGACAATCGGACTTCTCCGGATGGTTTGACGGCTATTGAGATACGTCGCGCGCGCGCAGTTTGCGACACCGTAACGGTACCGAGAGTGGGGTGTACGATGGTGGTTTTCAACGTGTTACGCGATTCTCTGCCGCACGACCTCGAACAGAAGGACAGCCGCAGCGGCCGACACATTGAGCGATTCGATTTTCCCGATCATGGGTATGGCGAGTTGCTCGTCACACAGTTTGAGCACCTCTTTTGAGATGCCTGTATCTTCGGCCCCCATGACGATCGCGGTAGGTTTACGGAAATCCGCATCGTATAGCAGTTTGCGACTCTTTTCGGTGGCCCCGACGATTTGAAAATTTTCCTGTTGCAACATTTTGATCGTGTTTCGTATCGACCCCACGCGACACACCGGAATAACAGTCAACGCTCCTGCAGAGGAACGAATGGCCTCTGAATTCACCGGAGCGGCATTTTTGAGTGGCACGATGAGCCCATGCGCTCCGGCACACTCGGCCGAACGTGCAATAGCTCCGAAGTTGCGCACGTCCGTCACGCCATCGAACACAACGATGAGCGGCGTTTCATCCTCCGGCACCCGTTCCAAGATATCCTCGACAGAGACATAGCCGATCGCTGACGTAATCGCGACAACCCCTTGGTGATTGGCCTTGCGCGTGACGCGGTCGAGTTTCTCGACCGGCACCTCCTGCACCCGCAGGTGGTGTCGTGCGCACAGGTCGCGCAGCTCTGTGAGGAGTTGACTGTTTGCGCCCTTGCGCACCATCACGCGCTCGATCTCTTTACGCGCATTGATGGCCTCCGCAACCGGACGAATCCCGAAAATAATATTTTCCATAGTGCTGCAAAGATAGCTTTTTCTTCTTCTAAAACCTTTTCTTTTTTAAGAC